>JAEEGF010116781.1_pt1 | contig 64028 bp, 45 predicted proteins | sample 9134171 | NCBI WGS metagenome assembly JAEEGF01 (sample SAMN16246542, study PRJNA631951) | gut metagenome | biome: gut microbiome; feature: rumen; material: AP-attached | host: Bos | place: Iran: Karaj | collected 2018-10 | reverse complement strand
GAAGACGATCGCGTTCATGCCGCCGCCAAAGTACTCGTTAAACGGGTTGATGGTTGCAGCGTGCTCGGGTGCCCATGCGGTGCCCTCGTTGTGGTACTGTACCATGTAGATGTTCTTGGCCTCGTAGGGAGCCAGCAGGATTTCGGTTCTGGGGGTGGGCTGCTCCATGTAGGGAACACCCACGGGAACGGCGGCCAGATTCTTCTTGGTCTTGTGGACCTTGCTCAGGCACTTGTTCAGTTCATTCTCGGTCATGGGGCCGTAGTAAACCACGGTGTGCTGCATGTCGCGCATACCCTTGACGAGCTTGAGCAGGTCGGCGGGCTTGGTGTCACGCAGTTGCTGGGCGCTCATGATGTTGGTGTAGGCGTTGCGGGGGCCGTACGTGCCATACGCGTTCAGGCGGTTGAAGCATTCCTCCTGACTCTGCTTGGCGTCGTTGCGGCTCTTAAGGATGACGTCGACCATGCTCTTGTAAGCCTCCTCGTCGACCTTTGCGTTCTGCATCAGATCCTCGGCAAGCTTGAGGGCCTCGGGCATGTTCTCGCTCAGGCCGCTCAGGGTCAGGTAAGTCTCGTTTTCGCCAACGTTCATCGAGATGTTGCAAGCCAGCTTGTACAGGCGCTGTTTGAACTCGGTAGCACTCATCTTCTTGGTGCCCAGGAAGTCCAAATAGCTCAATGCGGTCTCATAGCGGTTGTCGGCGGTAGCGCCGAAGTCATACTTGTAGGTCAAGGTGAACAGGTCATCCAGATCGTTGTGCTTGTAGAGCAGCGGCAGCTTCTTGCTGGTCTGGCCGACGGTCATCTCCTTGCTGTAATCCACAAACTGCGGCTGGATGGGCTCGACAGTTTCGCTCAGGATGTTCTTGACGAAGTTGCTCTGCTTGTCGCGGTTGGTGGGGATGGGGGTGATGACGGGCTTGTCGATCTTCTTTTCGGTAGTGTCCACGCCCATGCGCTTGTAGACGCATACAAAGTTGTTGTCCAACAGGTGGCGGTTGGCAAAGTCAACAATCTGCTGCTTGGTCATGCCGGCCATGCGGTCGAGTTTGCCTACCTCCTGTTTCCAGTCCACGTGGTTGATGAAGGCATTGACCAGTTGACGGGTGCGGGCGCCGTTGCTGTCAAGGGCACGCAGGTAATTGAGCTTGTTGTTGTTAACGACGCTCACGAGCAGGTCGTCGTCAAAGTTGCCTGCACGCAGCTTGGCCAGCTCACCAAGCAGGAGATCACGCACTTCTTCGAGGGTTTGGCCCTCGTTGGGATAACCCAAGAGCATGAGCATCGAGTAGTCGGTCATCGGGTCGGTGAAGGCACCTGCGCTCATCACCTTCAAGGGCTGGTTCAGGTTGAGGTCGATAAGACCGGCAGTGCCGTTGGAGAGCATGTCGGCAATCACGTCAGCGGTATCGTTCTCCAGCATGTTGGCGCCGCCAAAACGCCATCCCAGGGCAACAAATTCAGCCTCCTGACCAATGACGGTGGTGTCGATGGGAGCAGTAATGGGCTTGAGGGGAGCGAACTCGGGACGATAAAGGTTGTTGTTGGGTTTCCAGCTGCCGAAGTGGCGTTCCAGGATGGCGATAACCTCGTTGGGGTCAAAGTCACCGGCCATACAGATGGCCACGTTGTTGGGGCAGTAGTAGTTGTTGAAGTAGTTCTTGATGTTGGTGATCGACGGGTTCTTCAGGTGTTCCTGGGTGCCGATGGTCGTCTGTGTACCATAGGGGTGGGTGGGGAACATTTTGGCGCTAATGGCCTCGAACAGTTTCCTCTGGTCCTGTGCAATGCCGATGTTGTATTCCTCATACACGGCCTCGAGCTCGGTGTGGAAACCGCGGATGACCATGTTCTGGAAACGGTCGGCCTGGATGCGTGCCCAGCGGTCCACCTCGTTGGCGGGGATGTCCTCGGTATAGCAGGTGACGTCGGTGCTGGTATAGGCATTGGTGCCTTGGCCGCCGATGCCGGCCATCAGTTTGTCATACTCGTTGGGGATATTGTACTGGGCAGCCAGCTGCGAGATGCTGTCGATCTCGTGGTAAAGGACGCGACGGCGCTCGGGGTCCTTCACGAGGCGGTACTGCTCGTAGCGGGCCTCGATGGTGTCGAGCAGGGCCTTCTCGGCCTCGTAGTTGCTCGTGCCATACTGCTTGGTGCCCTTGAACATCAGGTGCTCCAGGTAGTGGGCCAGACCGGTGGTCTCGGCGGGGTCATTACGTGAGCCGGTGCGCACGGCGATATGGGCCGTGATGCGCGGACTCTGGTGATTAACACTCAGGAACACCTTGAGGCCGTTGCTCAGGGTGTAGCACTGTGTGGCCATGGGGTCACCGGGAACGGTGGTTGCCACAGCCGGCTTGGCGGCCATACCCAAGCATGCGAGGGCCGCCAGCAATGAAATCAGAAATCTTGGTCTCATTAGAATTGGTTTATTAGTTTATTATAATGTAATAGTCGTTAGTTGTGGGCAAAGGTAGTATAATTTTTGAAAAAATGACTACCTTTGCAGTCATGAAAAGAATGATGCTGTTAATAATGGCTGTGGTGACGATTGTCGCGGCAGGTGCCCATGAGGGTATCGGGGACACGCTGTCGCTAGGCGAAGTCACCATCACGGCTATCAAACAGAGCGCTGACATGCGCACCCAAGCCACTGCCTTGACGGTCATCAACCGCCAGGAGGCTGAGCGCAACCAGGTGGTATCGGTCAAGACGGCCGCCGACCTGGTGCCTAACCTGTTCATCCCCGATTACGGCAGCCGCATGACCTCGACGGTGTATGTGCGCGGCATCGGCACCCGCATCGACCAGCCCGCCGTGGGTCTGTCGATCGACAACGTGCCCGTGATGACCAAGGAGAACTACGACTTTGACCTGATGGACATCGCGCGCTTTGAGATGTTGCGCGGCCCGCAGAATACGCTTTACGGCCGCAACACGTTGGGCGGCGTGATGAACATCTATACCCTGTCCCCGCTCAACTATCAGGGCACCCGTGCCCTGGTCGAGGGTGCCAGCCACGGCACGTGGCGCGCTGGAGCGAGTCACTACATGCTGCTCAAGGACGATTTGGGCCTGTCGCTGTCGGCACAATATGGCTCGACGCGCGGCGAGTTCACCAATCAATATAATGGCAAGCGCTGCGACTGGGAGCGCCTGTTCGCTGCGCGTGCCAAGCTGGAGTGGCGCAACCGGAATGGCTGGTATGTTTCCAACGTGGCCTCGGTGACGACGAGTCGCCAGGGAGGTTACCCCTATGAGTGGGTCGAGACCGGCAAGATTGCCTACAATGACACCTGTTTCTATCGCCGCACGTCGGTCACCGACGGCTTGACGGTGCTCAAGTCGCTGGACGGCTTTACCCTGTCAAGCATCACGAGTTACCAGTATCTTGACGATAACATGACGCTGGACCAGGACTTTACCACCCATGACTATTTCACGCTGACGCAGGCGCGCCGCGAGCATGCCGTCACCCAGGACTTCGTCGCCCGCAGCCATGAGCGCAGCGAGGGTTACAACTGGCTGGCAGGCTCCAGCGGGTTCTTTCGCCGTTACAAGATGAATGCGCCGGTGACCTTCTACGATTACGGCATCAGCCAGTTTATCGAGAAACACGTCAACGATGCCATTCCCGAGTATCCCATCGTGTGGGATAGCCGCTCGTTTGAGCTCGGGAGCCACTTCATCAGCCCCAGCTGGGGTGTAGCGTTGTATCATGAGTCCACTTACCATTGGGGCCAGTGGACGTTGCAGGCCGGATTGCGCCTCGACTACGAGCATGCGCGTCTCAACTACCGCAGCGTGACCCACACGGGCTATAGCACCATCGTTGCCGCAACGGGCGCCCTGTTCTCGCACGAGGACATCGATATTGACGACCACGGGACACTCAACAAGGACTTCTTCGACCTCTTGCCCAATGTGAGCCTCACCTGGCATCCGTGGGTGGGAAAGAACCACACCGTTTTTCTTGCCGTCTCGCGCGGTAGCAAGGCCGGCGGCTTCAATACCCAGATGTTCAGCGACGTGCTGCAGCAGCGGCTGATGGGCATGATGGGCATCGGACTGCAGTATGACGTGGACAAGATGGTGGGCTATAAGCCCGAGAAGGCATGGAACTACGAGCTGGGCGGCCATTTCGAATGCTGGCAGAGTAGGGTACAGAGCGACCTGGGTGTCTTCTTCATGGATTGCCGCGACCGCCAGTTGACCGTGTTCCCTCCGGGCAATGTTACAGGACGCATGATGACCAATGCCGGCAGGACACATAGTTGGGGCGCCGAGTTCGCCATGACAGTCACCCCTATCGAATTGATGCACCTGAACATCAGTTACGGCTTCACCCATGCCACATTCAAGGAGTATAACGACGGCAAGGTGGACCACAGCGGCAAGCGTGTGCCCTATGCCCCGATGCACACCCTATTTGCCGAGGCCAGCCATGGCATCAAGCTTGGCGGTGATATGAACAAACTGATCACCTTGGCTGCCAATGTGCGTGCCACCGGCGACATCTACTGGGACGAAGCCAACACGCTGCGCCAGCCCTTCTATGCCCTGCTTGGCGCATCCATCACCTGGAAGCAGCAGCACTACAGCCTGCAGCTGTGGGGCAAAAACCTGACCGATACAGGCTACAAGACCTTCTACTTCGTGTCGATCCAGCACCCCTTCCTGCAACGAGGACACGGCCGTCAACTGGGTGCCACCCTTCGCCTCAATTTCTAGGACAGGCATAATCCATAACTATTTGAAACACCTTCTGAAATGCTTTAAGCTAAGGCACGAAGACGTTGATGGTCTGCGAATTAAATAAATCAAGCTAATCGGCATCCGCGCTCCTTTGCTAGTCTTTACGCCTTGGCGTGGGGTCAAACGGATGAATGGTTACGCAAAATCCAGTTGCGCAATTAAAACCATAAAAAATCAAAGAAAATTTTGTGGGTTTGGAGATTTCGTGTACATTTGCAGACAATATCATTTTTAAACTGCCTGTAAATTAATAAATTACATAATTATAAAAGAAAAGGCTATGAAGAAATTTTTAAGCATGTTTATTGCTGTCGCCATGTTGAGCATGGTGTTTGCATCATGTAGCGACGAGAAAGACGGACCCGTGAAGCCGGAGCCTACACAGAATCTGAAAAGTTACTGTGAGGATGAGACGGACCCCCATTTCACATTTGACATCAACCTGGATAAGGATTCCAGCAGCATCTATTTGTACAACATCGTGTTCCACATCGGTGATGCTGTGTCGCCCGCTATGAACATCCGTATCGATGCGCCTGTGACTGTGGACAAAACCGGTAAGATCTACACCTATGCCGGCACCAACATCACACCCTACATGATGCGTGGCAGCTCGCTGGTTCCCATGACTGGACCCAACTATCTGGTAACCAATCTGCTGTGCAACGTCAACACCCTGACTAAGACCTATGACATCAGGTTTGACTGCCATGGCGGACACTTCGAGGACGTTGGGCGTCTCCAGTGATTAAAGCCGTACTTAACTACATTATTATAAAACATTGCAAATGGCGCAGGATTGATTGCGCCATTTGTTTTTTTTGCCGATATAGAAACCGACAGGCATTCATGAATAAGAGAAATGATGATACTTTTCAATTTTATTAAAGGTAGAGAGGTTTACCCGATTAATGGGTATATTGTTGCTCAAAAAGTTGGCCGATACGGAGAAATGCCATACTTTTGTACTTTGTAACATAATGTAATAATTAAGAAAAGACAATGAAAAAGCTATTTTCAATGGTATTTTGGGCCACTGCACTTGTCATGGGATTGTCTCTCGTTGCTTGTGGTGGAGACGAGCCAGAGTCTAATATCAGCAAAGCGCCCGAGATTAAAACCAAAGTAACTGATGATTATGTGACCATCGAAGCTGTTGGCGAAGGTGATGTGAAGCTGTATTTTGCACAAGACCTGAAGGATCCGATTGAGAATCCCACTACGTATCTGCGCAGTTTTAAGGATTTTCCCGTGAATCTCTGTGCCACTGCCCAGCAGCCGGGTAAAGAGGTCAGCCAACCCACCTACGCTACCGTAACAGTGCCGTTTGCCGAAGTTCCCAAGGTTGTGGACGTTTGGTCGGACCCGGTTGTTAAAGATAAACCCTACATCCACTATCATATAAATCTGTTTCAGGATTCAAGCGAGATCTTTCTGCACAATGTGACATTCACTATCGGTGACTCAGAGTCTCCTGCCATGAATGTCCTGATTAAGGCGCCTGCCGAGTTTAACAAGGATAACAGGACCTATTACCTGCGTGGTACAGACATCATTCCTTTCTTGTTGCGTGGCAATACTCGTGTGCCTGTGGCCAGCATGCCTGTTACCAATTTTGACTGCTATGTTGACGTTAAGGAGATGACCTATTCCATCTCATTTGACTGCCATGGCGGCCAATACTCTAACGCTGGCAAACTGACAACGACAATTCCTATCGAGGTCGTAGCTGATGTTAATTGAAGTAACACACGGTGCCATCAATCACGTTTTCCTGAGTGAGACAGGTCGTTTTAACGAGATTTAAGATAAAAAACATTACAAATGGCGCAAGAATGAGTGCGCCATTCGTTTTTTATATAAATTTGCAGCGTTTTAAAACAAGAGTAATAAAGTATGAAAAAGATCTTTTTGCTGATAGCAATGGCTGGCGCCCTCATGCTGGCTGTCTCGTGTAGCAACGATGATGAGCCCAAGCGTGGTGACGGCGTGTTCACGGTCAATACTTTGATGGTTAACCACATGTACAACACCGTCACTGGTGAAGTCATGGGGCTGGGCAGGGCATATAACAAGCTTGTCCTGGATACCGTCAAGCACACGGCATCGCTGGAATTGGGCTATAATGATAGCGGGCAATCGATGACACTCAGCGACCTCACGGCCACAGCCAAGCGTCTGGGCTTCTATGAGCTGCGGTCGCCCAGCAATAGCCAGTTCAGTGGCTATGTGGACTTTAACGAGGGCGCGATGCGTTACATCTATACGACGCCCGGTGGTGTCCGTGTCATCTCGACGATTGGCAGTATATTCTTCCTCAAGACGAATAATTCCATTGTCTATGACGACACTACCCAGAGCACCCAGATGGAGAATGTCATGTATCAGTTTACCGTCAACCCCGGCATGGATAACGCCATTGTCAAGGTGATGGATATCGTTCATGCCAAGGACCTGAAGTCCTTCCATACCATCACGTCGATGAATGTGCCCTATACCCTCACGCCCAACGGCTTCAAGTTCTCGGGCGAGAATCTTGCCACCACGGCCCAGTATGTAGCCACCATCGACAGCACGCTCACGAGATACAGAACGACGACCGACTATCCGTTTATAACGTTTGATGCCGACGTCGACCTGGTGAATGACCACCTGGACGCCGTCTTCATGATGGGTCCCAGCGCTACTGTCACCGCCACTGGTCGCACCTATCCCGACTACACCGCCGATTAATCAACATTCAATCAATATCAATTACCGAGAAATGAAAAAGCTATCATTCCTGTTATTGTCACTCATGGCAATGACGTTGCTCACTGCCTGTAACGGCGGAAACGAGCCCTCGAGCGTACAGAAACTCACCTCAACCATAAACTGCCGCGCCATTGAAGGCGACGTAGTGGTATTTTCACAAGGCACAGCCAATGTGGAAGTCGATTACACCAACATGGTAATCAAGTTCACCTCGCCTTACGTCGATATGAACGGTCACTCCAGTACGCTGTCAACCCCTGAAATGAAGTTGAAAAACGTTTCGCCTACAACCTATGAGTTTACCGGCTCGGCATCGCAGCAGGTGGGTAGCAGCAACATCGAGTCGCTAGGCGGATACATCGACTTTGCGACCGGTATGTTGTGGTACACCATCAACACCGCCTCGTGTGAGATAGTATGCTCCTCCCAGATCCTGTATGCCTACGCGACCACTGAAATTTCCAATCCTGACAACGATAACTACGGCGTCCACCAGAAGTCGGCCTACCTGTTTGCCCTTGACTCCAAGGGTGAGTCCTGTACTCTGCAGATCAGCAATTTCATGTCCAACGTGAACGGCACGGTTGATGCACCCGTGGTCGAGTATGTCAACCTGACGCTGCTCCCCACCGTAACTGGCTACGAGATTACGGCTGATGAGGTGGAATCCAATTACAAGGGTTATTACAAGCTCACCGACGTGGACTTCACCCTCGATGAACAGTGCCAGACCATCAACGGCTCCTTCAAGTGCAATGGTCTGGAATATGAGGTGAAAGGCCCGCTGTTCCAAACCAAGACATCGAACTGATTTCGGTTATCGGCTTCTACCGACTGATATCGGCCGATGCAATAAAAAAAGATGAAGAGACTGTCGATTGTGCTGCTTTCGCTCCTGGCTGTGACGATGTTCACCGCTTGTGGCAACGATGATGAGCCCGTCAACAACAATGATGACAAGCCCGTCAACAAGCAGACCGTCACCATGGCCCTCAACGCCCGATGGATCGATACGAATTACGGTTACAGCAACACTATAGTCTTCTCGCAAAACACGGGTAAGGTCGAGCTCAACTACACCGACATGACCATCAAGTTAAGTGCCTCCTACAAGGGCCAGAATGGAGCGACGCAGTTGTTGGAGACCCCCGAGATGAAGTTGAAGCAGCTGAACGGTACTGTTTATGACGTGGAGATAGTGGATGGCGCTGTCACCTACTTTCCCTTGGTCATTGACTTGGGAACCGGTATGTTGTGGTACAACAATCCAGTCAGCAGTTCCAACACTCCGAGGCTTGTCATTACCAGCCAATTGCTGTATGCCTACACGACCACGGCAATGCGCAATGAGGTCAATGGCAACTACGGCAGCCACGAGCAGTCGGCCTATGTGTTTGCCCTCGACGACAAGGGTGAGACCTGCAGCTTGTATATCAGCAATTTCATGTCCACCTTGAATGGTGCTGTTGATGCTCCCGAGGTTAGATATAGCGGCCTGACGGTGACTCCCACTCTCGAGGGCTACAAGATTACCGCTGGTGAGGTTGAGTCCAATTACAAAGGGTTCTACACGCTCACCGATGTGGAATTCAATGTCTATTCGCAGTGTCTGTCCATTAACGGCTCATTCAAGTGCAATGGGTTGAAGTACAATGTATCGGGTAGCCTCTTCCCGTCAGGCACATATTGATTATTCATAATCTTACAGTTGTCCCCGCCGGTGCCATTTCGCGCCGGCGGGGATGATTATTTTATACACGGATATAACGGATGTAACCGACATAACGGATATGGCGGATTTAACGGATGTGGCGGGGTGGGAGAGGAGCAAAAATGATAAAAAAAGCAAAAGAATTGGCGAGAATAGGGCTTGTTGGCAAAATTTTTGCTAACTTTACGGCTCAAAACAGTAATTCATGGCAGCACGTGAGAAATATGACGAGGCCCAAGTGATTGAGCAGTTGCGCAATCAGGCGACGTGTAAGATGGCGTTCGGTAAGGTTATCGAGCATTACAGCTCGCAGCTTTACTGGCAGATTCGTCGCATGGTCATCGACCATGACGATGCCAACGACGTGCTGCAGAACACCTTCTTGAAGGCGTGGACCAGCATCGACAACTTCCGTGGCGATGCCAAGCTGTCGACATGGCTCTATAAGATTGCCATCAACGAGAGCATCACATTCGTCAACAAGAAGAAAGCGATGAACCAGTTGTCGATAGACGATGAGGAGAGTTTCCTGGTCAACCAGTTGGAGAGCGACGAGTGGTTTGACGGCGATGAGGCCCAAATCAATCTGCAGAAGGCGATTGCATCGCTGCCCGAGAAGCAGCGCCTGGTGTTCAACCTGCGCTACTACGACGAGATGAAGTATGACGAGATGAGCGAGATTCTGGGCACCAGCGAGGGCGCCCTGAAGGCGTCCTATCATCATGCTGTGAAAAAAATTGAACAGTATCTGGGAGAAACAGGATAATTTTTTGTTAACCGGATTAAACTTTTTTGACAATAACGAGTCAAACAAGCGTTATGAAACACGAAGACTCCACAATATTGAATAAATACGGCAAGGATTCGGGCTTTAAAGTGCCTGAAAACTACTTTGCTGACTTCAACAAGCGCATGGCCGACATGCTGCCCGATGTTGAAATCACGCCCATCGATGTCAAGCCCACGATGTGGCAACGTGTGCGCCCGCTGGTTTACCTGGCCGCCATGTTTGCTGGTGTGTGGTGCATGATGTCGGTCTTCAATATGCTTAACGGAACCAGCGACATGAACAGCGTGAGGGCTGTTGCCGAGAAGTTGAGCGACGACAAGGGCAATGTCGATGACTTTATCATGAGCGGCTCGGTGAGCGACTACGATATTCTCAACTATGAGGACTCGGTGGCCATGAGCAACGAAGAAAATGTATCTGATGTAGATCAGTCGAAATAAAGGAGAATTTTGACCTATGAAAAGGATTGCTGCAATATTGATACTGGTAGTGGCCATTGCAACCGGGGTCACGGCTCAAAACGGCCGCACAAGGTTCGCGACCGATATGTATCAGGCGAAGCATGAGATGATTATCCAGGAGCTGGGATTGACCCAGACGCAGCAAAAGCAGTTCATGCCCCTGTATGAGCAGATGGAAAGAGAGATTTATGAGGTGAACCGTAACGCCCGTGCTCTGGCCAATGAGGTTGAGAAGAAGAAAAATCCCAGCGATCGGGACTATGAGGCAGCAGCTTCTGCCTTGTCCAACACCCGTGTTCGCGAGGGGGAAATTGAAGCCAAGTATTTCGATAAGTTTGCAAAGATCCTCTCAAAGAAACAATTGTTCCAGCTTAAGCAAGCTGAGGTAAAGTTTACTCGTGAAATGCTTTCCAAGAAGCGTAAGAAATAGGTTAGAATTCTCCATTTTTTAACTTGAGTAGTCAAACCCTGTGGTGAGCCCTTGTAGGACATCGCGGGGTTTGGTTATTATATGCTTGTCGCTCGTTGGACCGATTGCCTCGGGCGAGAAGTGCTTGGCGCCATGCTCGATCGTGTGGGCCGACGGGCAAGCCCAACCGCTATGTTGATAAAATAATTGTGAAAAAATCGAAAAATCCGTTTATATTGCCGTGGGAATCACTATCTTTGCGTTATTCAAACCAAAGTACCCATTAAGAAATGATGAAGAGACTGTTACTTGCATTGGCGATATGCCTGAGTACAATGGCCGCTATGGCGGCGGGTGTGAAACCCGGTAGTGTGAAGACCCTGGTCGACAGCTGCGGCTTTTTCCCGCAGCTCAGCCTTGACGGGCAATGGCTGCTGTATTCTCCCACCGAGGGGACCAGCCTGGTGCTGAAAAACCTGTTGACGGGTGCCGTGAAGACGGTGGCCACCACGGGCTATCCCGGCTTTGACGCCATCCTGGGAGATGACGGTAAGGTCTATTATGTGACGCAGCAGCGCAAGAAGCACAACCTGGTCTATCGCACAGGCCATTGCTATGACCCGGTGACCGGCAAGGACAAGGTGGTGCTCAAGGCCCAGCACGGCCGTGTGCAGCCCTTGCGTGCCTCCCGTGGCGTCGTCATCAACGGCGAGCGGCAGATTTACCGCAGTGGCAAGCAGGTGGGCTCCTGGGCCTATACCCGTGGCGACAAACTCTATCTGGTGGACGATGCCGGCACGACACGCGAGTTGCAGCCTGTCAAGGAGAGCAACGGCTACCTGTGGGCTTCGCTCTCGCCCGACGGCACGCGAGTGATGTTTGAGGCAGCCGCTAAGGGCCTGTACGTCTGTGACCTCAATGGACATGTGCTTGCCGAGTTGGGTGAGTTCCTGATGCCCTGCTGGTATAATAATGACTATATCGTGGCCATGAGCAATGCCGGCAACGTGCGCACAAGCGGGTCGTTCATCTGGCTCCTGTCGGCCGACGGCAATGTGTGCAAGCCGATATCGGGGCAGAACGAACGTGCCGTTCAGCCCATGGTGGCAGGCAACAAGGTGGTGTACAGCGTCATCTATGACGGCACAATCAAGCAGTTGGAGCTGGATCTCGCACCTGCTGTTTTCCTGCATCAGGAATCGGGCAAGGGAAAGACCGAGAAAGTCAAGACGATGGTCAACAAGCAGGACGTGCCGCGTGTGTTCATCAATCCCGGCCACGGTGGCCACGACAGTGACGACCGCCATGTCCCCACCTGGGTCATCGGCAAGCAGGACACCTTGCATTACTATGAGTCCAACTCTAATCTGACCAAGGGCCTCGCCCTGCAGGAAATCCTCACCAACAAGGGCTACGAGACGGCCATCTCGCGCACCTCCAACTTCACCGAGGACGACCTGGACCTCTTTGAGATTGTCTCGCTGGCCGCCAATAGCGGTGCCGACATCTTCATGTCGATCCACAGCAATGCCACTGGCATCGAGAAGCGTGTCAACTTCCCCTTGGGCCTGTACCGCGGTTGGGACGGCAAGCCTGCCGTCGAGGGCAGTCTGGACTTGAGCAAACTGGTGATGAAGCACCTCTACGGGAACGACTTGGCCGTGTGGACTGCCGACGAACGCAGCCGCGGCGACTGGTCGTTCTATGACTGGGGCTACAAGGTGGGACTGGGCGTGCTGCGCTTCAACAAGCTGCCGGGTTTCCTGAGCGAGGGTTCGTTCCATGACTATCTGCCCGAGCGTGAGCGCCTGTTGAACGACAGCTATTGCTGGCTGGAGGCCTGGAACCAGTCGCTGGGCATCGATGAATACTTCGGCCGCAAGGGTAAATTCAAGAACGGCGTGATCGCGGGAACAGTGCGCTGGAAGGACCTGGCCCGTCAGGACAAAGACAAGAGAGTGTTTGACGAAGACAATCTGCTCACCGTCAATGGCGCCCTGCTGCGCCTGTATAACAGCCGCGGCTCGCTGACTCGCATCTACACGACCGATGACCTTGACAACGGCGTGTTTGTGTTCACCAACCTGGTGCCCGACAAGTATAGGCTGGAATTCTACTATGGAGGCGAGAACCTTTACCAGACCGTCAAGCTCAAGGTCAAAAAGAACCAGACCTCCTACAAGAACCTGAAACTGTCCAAGGACCAAAAACCCAAGAAGAAATAATGAAAAAGAGATTTACTGTTATGTTGCTGGCATTGGCCACGTTGCTGCCGATGCTGGCCCAGGAGGTGGAAGTGGTCTCGCGCCAACGTCTGCTCGAGGGCGTCGAGGGACCTGCCTATTATCCCGTGCTCAACGCGACGGGCGACCGCCTGCTGTTCGCGACCGATGCTGGCGCGCTCAAGATGCATGACCTGGTCGACGGTGTGACCACCGTTGTCACCCGCGATTATGTCGCCGGCAACGATGCTTGCTGGGGTGGTGACGGCAAGGTGTATTTCGTCACCCAGCAGATGGGGGACAACCACCTGATTTATCGCACGGGTCAGTCGTTTGACCCCGCGACGCGCAAGACCGCTCAGCTCACCGGTCCGCAACATGGCGCAATGCATGCCGTGCCCGCGACCCGTGGCGCCGCGTTGAAGGCACCGGGCGGTGAGGGCTATCGTTCGTCGGGCGACATCGGCAGTGCCGCCTGGACCGAGGGCAGCCGTGTGCATGTGACCGTCAATGGCGAGGACCGCGTTTTCAGTCCTGTGGACTCCTGGGCGGGTTATCTGTGGGCATCGCTCTCGCCCGACGGTAAGAAAGTGGCCTTCTTTGCCGCCGGCAAGGGCATCGTGGTCATCGACCTGCGCGGCCAGATGCTGGCCATGCTGGGCAACTACGAGATGCCGTGCTGGTACAACAACGACTACCTGGTGGCACAAAACGCCAAGGACGACGGCCACCAGTTCACCTCGTCCCAGATCGTGCTGCTCAAGGCCGACGGTACTTATAAGGCCGACCTGACCAAGCCGGCCTCGATGACGATGCAGCCCACCTGCGGAGGCGGCAAGATTGTCTATACGACCATCGACGGTCTGCTCTATGAGATGAAAATCAACATTTACCAATAAATCGCCGCTAGTCATGAAAAAGCTTTTACAACAATCAGCGATGATGGCTCTGCTGGCGGTTTTTGCCGTGAATGTCGCCAGCGCGCAGCAGCCCCATGTGTACATCAATCCCGGCCATGGCGGCTATGACAGCGATGACCGCAACATGGTCATCTATCCCTTCAGCCAGGGCGACAGCGCCGGCTCGTGGGAGTCGAAATCCAACCTGCGCAAGGGCCTTGCCCTGCGTGAAATTCTGCAGAAGAAGGGCTACCGCACCAGCATCTCGCGCGTGAGCAATACCACGGCCGACGACCTGGCGCTCTCGACCATCGTCGCCCTGTGCAACAACAGCGGTGCCGACGTCTTCTATTCCATCCACAGCAATGCCACCGGCACCAGTGCGGTGAACAACTTCCCGATGGTGTTCTACCGTGGCTACACGGGTAGCCCGCAAGTCGCCAATGCCGATGTGCTGGCGGCTGACCTGGAACCCTACCTGTATGCCAGCCAAAGCACGGTGTGGACCCACAATTACCAGATTTGGGGCGACTGGTCGTTCCGTCCCGAGTGGGGCACCCAGGGCTATGGCGTGCTGCGCGGCAACCGTGCCGTGGCCAACCTGAGCGAGGGCTCGTTCCATGACTACATCCCCGAGGCCTACCGCCTGCTGGGACTCCAGTATTGCTGGATGGAAGGGTGGAACATCTCGTTGGGCGCCGACAAGTACTTCGGGCGCCTCGACGACTTCGGGCAGGGCGCAGTGACCGGCAACGTGCGCGATGACCGCATCAAGCGCCTGCAGGAGAATCCCCAGCCGTTCATCGTCTATGGCGATGACAACCTGATGCCCATCCACAACGCCACCGTGCGTCTGCTGGACGAGAACGGCCTCGAGGTGCAGCGCACCCAGACCGACACCCTGCGCAACGGCATCTACACGTTCAAGTATGTGGATCCAGGCACCTATACCGTCGAGGTGACCGAGCCGTCACACTTCTCACAGAGCAAAACCGTGACCGTGGAGGCTAACGGCTCTACCTATCAGAACTTCTACCTCAAGCGCGTGCGCGACACGCCTCCCGTGGTAGTGAACTACAGCCCCGTGTGGCACGAGGGAGACCCTGCCGTGAAGTGCAGCGAGCGCATCGAGCTCACTTTCAACTGGGACATGGACAGCGTGACCACGTGTGACGCCTTCACGCTCGAACCGCCCGTTGAGGGCACCTTCAGCTGGGAGGATTCCTACTACCGCCTGATCTTCACGCCGAAGGATGCCTTCGACGTGAACACCCTCTACACCTTCACGCTCAAGAAAACCGCCGAGCATGGTGGCGGCACGCCCATGAACGAGGACTTTACCATGCAGTTCTACACCCAGCCCCGCAACCACATGACCGAACTGGCCGTCTTCCCCTATGAGGGCGCACCGGTGCACTATACCAAGCCCGTTGTGGAACTGCGTGTGGACTCGCTGCTCGATACCTACAACCTGTTCCAGAAGATGCGTGTCCTCGACAACGAGGGCAACGAATTGCCTTGGAACAAGCGCAGCATCAAGTACAACAAGAACGGTGACGACTACGGTTACGTGCGCATCCCGCTCACCAGGGACATTGAGATGGGCAAGGACTATCACCTGATTCTCGACGTTGATATCGCCGACACCGCAGGCATCCACTTGCCCGCCGCCCGCGATATCGTCTTCCATGGCGTTGATGCAGGTGCTGACAAGCCCGGCTTTGAGGTGCTTGAAGATTTTGAGAGCGTCGTGGGCTATAACTGTACCGATAATACCATTACCGCATCGAGCGACAGGCTCTTCGGCAGCAAGTCGATGCAGCTGGCTTATGACATGACTTATTGCATGGATGGTTATTGGACCCAAATCTCGGCTCCAGGCTATGAGGAATCGTTGACCCATCAATTTGCCGAAGGAGACACGCTGGGTATCCATGTATGGGGTGATATGAGTTATAACAAGCTGTATGCTGTGCTGGATGCCTACGACGAGGGATGTGAAAAGTGGGTCTATTTGGGCAGAATTGATTATCATGGGTGGCGTTATATATCCGTGCCTGTGGATCATCTGGCTGAAGGTGACTTCAGGTTTGCTGGCTTTATGATCAGGGGCGACGAGCCGCCGATGTGCAAGAGCGGCACTATCCGCTTCGACAACCTATTGCGCAAACGGGGTACCGGTAGCGTTGACGAGTTGCCGCTGGCCAACATGAAGGTAAAGGTATCTGGCGACTACATCGTCGTGAGCGCCGACACCTATGTCCAAGGCGTGGAACTGCTCGACATTCAGGGGCGCACCCTGAAAAGCGCGGGCGGCAATTGCCTGAATGTTTCACAGGCCGAGCCGGGTGTCTATCTCGTGCGCGTCCACATCAACGGCCGCACCGCCACCAGCAAGGTGAGACTGTAGCCTTCCCGGCAATCTTGATATCCTAGATATTCTAGATTCTCTAGATTTTCTAGACTATCTAGAGATAAAAACGATAGGGTCCCATTGTGATGGGGCCCTATCGTTTTTATTATAAAACTGACATTTTGTCAGTTTTTCGTTTAAAATAGTTTAAAAACATGACACGGTGTCTTTGAATTTTAACAGTAGTTATACTTTGGGCTGTTGGCACTGGTTTTGCTTCCATTAATGACGCAAGCGGGTCGCAAGACCGGCAAGCACAATAGAGACAACAAACATTTAAAGACTCATAAAAATAAAAAGAAAAATTGGAGGTAAAGACTATGTATTTTCCTGTAATTAGAAACACCCGCAACAATTGGTTGGACACCGCATTCAACGACCTGTTTGATATGGATTGGACTCCGCGCCACGTGACCACGGCACCTGCCGTCAACGTCAAGGAGAGTGATAAGGCCTTCACGATGGAAGTTGCCGCTCCCGGCCTGAAGAAGGAGTTCTGCAAGGTGAACATCGACAACGAGGGCAACCTGGTTGTCAAGATCGAGAACAAGGCCGAGCACGAGGAGAAGTCGTGCAAGGACGAGTGCGAGAAATACCACTATGTGCGCCGCGAGTTCTCCTACACCAACTATGAGCAGACCTACATCCTGCCCGACGAGGTGGACAAGGAGCACATCAGCGCCAAGGTCGAGGACGGTATCCTGTCTATCGAACTGCCCAAGCTCGCTCCCCAGCCCGAGAAGAAGATGGACCGCGTGATCGACATCGCATGATGACACTGTAGCGCAAGTCGTTATTCTTTAACTATGGAATAGCAGGCGCCCCTGGCAAGTTTTGCCTCGGGCGCCTGTTGTTGCTTTATGCTCAAATTTGTTAACGGGAGTTGTTTTGTGTTAATTGTTGTTTAGTATTTGGGAATATGTTGAGAAATTTAGTCATTCAATAGGAATTTTGCATAACTTTGTAGTCTTGAATATCGGCGTGAAGCCGATTTAATTGTTTTGTTAACATAAAGATACATCTATTAACTGAGATGGGGATCATTAAAGGCCAAAATATTACCCTGATAGCCGAGAGCAGCACAACCCGCACCGAGTGGTCACTGGTGGAGAATGGTGAGGTGCTGGCTCACGCGTATACTTCGGGTTTGAACCCGTTTTTCATGACTCGTCGTGAGATCAGTCACAGCATCCGCTTGGAACTGCCCCCGGAATTTTTCAAGCGCCGTTGGGGCCATGTCTATTTCTATGGTGCCGGCTGTTCGGGCCCCGAGAAAAACAAAATCATCGAGGGTTCGCTGGTGGCTCAGTTCAAGACGCCGGTGACCGTCATGAGCGACCTGCTGGGAGCCGCTCGAGGTCTGCTGGTGCGCGAGACAGGTCTGGCCTGCATTTTGGGCACGGGCAGTAACTCGTGTTTCTATGACGGAAACGAAATCGTGAAGAATGTGCCGGCGCTGGGCTTCATCCTGGGTGATGAGGGCAGTGGTGCCGCGCTGGGACGCGTTTTCCTGGGCGATGCCCTCAAGGGCTTGGCGCCTCAAGACCTGACCGAGGCCTTCTTTGACAAATACAAGGTGACGCGTGCCGAGGTGCTCGACGCCGTGCTCAATAACCCCGCTGCCACGCGCAACCTGCGTCATTACTCGTTCTTCCTGAGCGAGCATCTCGACAATCCTTATGTCCATGAGACCATTACGCGAGAATTCAGACGTTTCTTTGAACGCAATGTCTCGCAATATGACTACAAGAGCTACCCTGTGAGCTTCGTTGGCTCCATCGCCACGACCTACAGTGAAATATTGCTGGAGGTGGCCAATGATTTTGGAGCTACGGTTCGCAAAATCCTGCTCAGCTCGATGCCTGGCCTCGTTGCTTACCACAGCGACGACAATTCTTAAGGCATGAAGAGACGATTACTTCTTTTATTGACTGTGCTGGCAGCGACGGTCACCGTCCTGGTTGGCCAGACTGTTGAAACTGTTGCCGACCGAATCGACCGGCAGCGGTATGAGTTCCCGCAAGAGAAGATCCATGTGATGACCGATCGCGGCAGTTACATGGCCGGAGATACCATCTGGCTGCGGGCTTGGGTGGTTGATGCCGCTACCCATCAGCCCGTGAATGCCAGCCGCTTTGTGTATGCCGAACTGTTGTCGCCCGACGACTCGGTCGCGGTTCGCGTGAAGATACATAGTGGCGACGACGGCATTTTCCAGGGCTATGTGCCCATTGGCGTTGATATGCCCGAGGGCCGCTACCAGTTGTCGGCCTACACGATGTTCATGCAGAGTGTGGGCGCCGATTATTTTTATCGGCAGCCTATCGAAGTGATGTCGTTGATGTCGCTGCGCAGGCGCATTGTGTCGCGTTGTGTGCGCGACGGTGACAAGGTCGATGTGACGCTGCGCTACGAGAATGCAGCCGACAGCAGCCTGTACTCATACAACCGATTCGGTTACTTGCCGAACGATGGCATCTGGATACAACATGCAGGCGGAAACAAGGAGGTGCATATTACGCTCAAGGGCAAGGACGCCCAGATGACAGTGCTGCCAGTGCAGTTTGACACCTATGACAAATACATCCCACTGCCGCCGCCACGTGAAAACAGCGTGACCTTCTACCCCGATGGCGGCTATCTGGTGCCCGGCGTGGAGAACAAGATAGCCTTTAAGGTTCATAACCCGAGCGCCCTTGCCGTGAACGACGGCGGCCAGTTGCGCGACAGTGGGGGACGTGTTGTCGCTCGACTCCAAGTCGAGCACGACGGCATGGGCGTGGTGACGTTCACTCCCCAACGGGGTGAGACCTATGAAGCCTGCTGGCGCGACTTGTTTGACCAGGAGGTGGTGAGTGACCTGCCCGTGGTGCGTGACGATGCCACGGTGGTACAGGTGCGCCGTGAGGGCGATTTGCTCAATATGAAGGCTGTAGGAGCCCATGCTGCCGGAGGTCTGCTGGTGCTGCAGCAACGGGGCCGATATGTGGCCCAGGGCTATGACTCACTTTCCATCGACCAGTCCCTGATGGAACCTGGCGTTGTCCAGGCCATGCTGTTTGACGATTCATGGCACTGCTTGAGCGAGCGCTTGTTTTTTGCTGATGGGAAAAAGTCGCCTGTGGTGCCGCTGGTCACCGACCGCAACGACTATAATGACCGCGACCGCGTCAAGGTGGACGTGGACCTGAGCGACTTGACCCGCATCGCCGGCAGTCATTGTGCCGTGACCGTGGTGGACGACAGGGCAACGGCGGTTGCCGAGGCTAATATCTATGCCAACCTGCTGTTGCAGAGCGAACTGCGTGGCCGTATCAACAACCCGGCGTATTACTTTGATACCGTTTACAGCCGTGCTGACCGCATCCGCCACTTGGACATGCTGATGATGACCCAAGGATGGCGCCGCTATGACATCCCGCGCGTGATGCGTGGACGCATAGCGCAGCCGCAGAGTCCCATCGAGGTATCGCAGGTGATTACCGGACAGGTCCTGAGCGACTGGCGCAAGAAACCCGTCGTTGGCGGTAAGGTGAGCCTCATTATCCCGCGTGTGGGATACAGCAATGTCGTTTATACCGATTCCCTCGGCGAGTTTGTTGCAGTGCTGCCGCTGATACTCGACACCGACAGTGCCGAGTGTGTGGTGACAGCCGAGAACATCAAGGGCAAGAAGCAGATGAATCTCGATGTGGCCAAGGATGCATTCCCCGTGAATTACTATGTGGGTGATGGCCCCGGGACTGTTGCCGCTACGGCATCGATTGTCGATGAGCAGGCTTGGCGCATGGCCCATGACGGCGACTGGCGGCACGTGATGCTCAATGAGTTGCTGGTGCAGGCAGTGAGGCCACACCGCAATCCGATGGTGAGTTCGCCCTATAGTGTAACCTCCAAGAAAATCGCCGACAAGGACATTCGCTCGCTAGAGACAGCCATACACGAGATTCCGCTCTTGTGGGTGCTCAACGGATCGCTCTATACTGCTGGCGACGGCTCCGAGAAGAATCGCGTGTATATCTATGTTGACGGTGTACTGGTAGAGGGCAATAATGGGGCTGCTGATATTGAGATTATGAATGTGATGCGACAGGCCAACAATACTGATTCGCCGCTGTTGCGCATGCAGTTATCCCAGTTGGGTGTTACCCATTATAATTTGAACGAGATGACCTATTCCCGGGCTTCTGACCTGCTGGTGGCCGAGGGAATGGTGTCGATGAAACATGTGGACTATATGTATCTCGTGCGCGGCCGTCATGGCGGGGCCCTTTATATCCAGCACAAGCCGGGTCGTTGGTCGGGCGGGGGAGAGCCCAGCATCTACCTCAAGATTGTCGAGCCGAAGGGCGCGCAAGGCCCGGTGGAGTTCTACTCGCCACGTTATGACCAAGGCAATGACGGGGTCGAACCGGGAACCGATTTGCGTTCGGTGATTTACTGGAACCCGTGTGTGGCCGTCGGACAAGACGGCAAGGCCTCGTTTGACTTCTATGCCAGCGATGCCCATGGCACGACCTATACCATCCTCGTCGAGGGCGTTACCCCCGAGGGGGCGCTTGTCCGCTCGATGCGTCAAGTAACCAAACATTGACGAGGCGCTCTGCTAGGAAATCAGTCAAGTATTTTTCTTAAAAAGTGTAGTTAAATCATAAATAATGTTGTAAACAGGGCACTTGACAGGGTTTTGTTTTGGTTTTTCATTTGGTTTGAGTAATTTTGTTGCATAACATTTTGCTCAAAAACCGAATGAAGAGATGAAACGATTGAGTCAATTATTCTTGATACTGGCGGCAGTCATGTTTGCCATGTGCCCTGTTCAAGCACAGGAATTCACCCAAGAACAGCAGGATGCCGTGCAACGCATCGTCGAGAGCAAGCTGCCCGAGCACATGGGCGTGGGCGCCCTCAAGGTGCGCTCGCTAGCGCTAGAGAACGACACCCTCAAGGTGGACGTGAGCGAGAACTTCGGCGACGTGCCGTTCACCCAGGCTGGGGTGGAGCAGATGCGCGGCGAAATCCGTCAGGCGCTGGGCGACGGGTTTGAGGACTATCCCGTGCTCATCACCATCGTGGGTAATGACATCAACAAGTACTTTGCCGACTATGAGCCCGCCTACAAGCGCTCGCACAAGCCCTTCATCAGCGAACTCGACGGCAACCGCCACTACAAGCACGGCCTGGACGGCAACATCGTGGCGATGTGGCCCAGCCACGGCTGGTATTTCGAACCCCTGCTCAACCGTTGGGAGTGGCAGCGTGCCCGCCTGATGCAGACCGTCGAAGACATGTACACCCACAGTTATGTGCTGCCCTTCCTGATTCCCATGCTTGAGAACGCGGGAGCCTATGTGTGGAACGCGCGTGAGCGCGACACCCATAACTACGGTGCCGTGGTCGATAACGACGGCGGCGAGGCCCAGCAGGGCTACAGCGAGCACAACGGCAAGCAGAAGTGGCAGGACGGCAAGGAAGCCGGTTTTGCCTACCGGCGTGCCGTTTACAAGGACTTTGAGAATCCTTTCACCGAGGGCACCTACCGCATGGTCAAGGCCGAAAAAGACAAGAAGAAACTCTCGACCGCCACGTGGGACGTGGAGATGCCCGCGGCTGGCGAGTATGCCGTTTGCATCTCTTACAAGTCGCTGCCCAACAGTGCACGCGACGTGACCTATACCGTCAACAGCCTGAGCGGAACCCGCCAGTTCCGTGTCGACCAGTCGATGGCTGGCGGCGTGTGGGTCTATTTGGGCACCTTCCCGCTGGCCGAGGGACTGAACAAGGCCGTCGTCGAGGTGTCTAACCTGAGCGAAAACAAGGATGCCGTAATCACTGCCGACGCCATCAAGGTGGGCGGTGGCAAGGGCAATATCGTGCGCCGTGTGGCGCTGCCCACCGAGGAGAACCGCCTCATTGCCGCCGAGCAGGAAAACGAGAAATACCTGGGCAAGGAAGGCGTGGAGTACAATTACATCGGTAGCGGCAACCATCCCTGGTTCCACCTGGGCTCACGCTACTACCTGCAGTGGGCAGGTTTCCCCGACAGTGTCTATTCCACCTCTCACGGCATCAATGACTATACCGACGACTACCGCAGCCGTGGCGAGTGGGTCAACTATCTGGCCGGCGGCAGCGACGTGCTGCCCGACCGTGGCGGCTTGAAGGTGCCGGTCGACATCTCATTCTGCCTGCACACCGATGCCGGCAGCACGCCCGATGACGAGATCGTGGGCACCCTGCTCATCTATTGCACCAACAGCGGCGGCAAGAAGTTCGGCAAATATGCCAACGGCACGCCCCGTGAGCTGTCGCGCCGCTACTGCAACCTGCTCTCGACCGAGATTGTCAAGGATATCCGCGCCAAGTGGGAACCCAACTGGACGCGCCGCGGCATGTGGGACAAGAGCTACTACGAGGCCCGCGTGCCCGAGGTGCCTGCGGTGCTCATGGAGTTGCTCTCGCACCAGAATTTTGCCGACATGAAGTACGGCCTCGACCCGATGTTCCGCTTCGACGTGAGCCGTGCTATATATAAAGGTATGTTGAAATTCATTGCGCAGCGCGACCACCGCTCCTATGTCGTGCAGCCGTTGCCCGTCAACAGCTTTGCCATCAGCAAGACCGACAGCCATCATTACCTGCTCACGTGGGAACCCACTCACGACACCCAGAGCGAAAATGCCGACCCCACCTCATATATCGTGTGTGAGCGCGTGGGCTTGGACGGTGGCTTCAAGGAGATTGCAACCGTGCGCGGCCCGCAGTACAGCGTGCGCATCAACGACCACGAGTTACATTCCTACCGCATCATCGCCATGAATGACGGCGGCCGCAGTTTCCCCAGCGAGACCTTGAGCCTGGGCGAGGCCGGTGGCAGTCAGGGCGACGTGCTGGTGGTGAACGGTTTCACCCGCGTGAGCGGTCCCGACTGGTTTGACGGTCCCGACCGTGCGGGCTTTGACGACAACAAGGACCACGGCGTGCCCTACATCCAGCAAATCAACTACCTGGGCTCGCAGTATGAGTTCCGCCGTGCCATCGAATGGACCGACGACGACGCGCCGGGCTTCGGCTCCAGCCGCAGCGACCACGAGACGATGAACGTGGCCGGCAACACCTTTGATTATCCTGCCGTTCACGGCCAGGCGCTGATGAATGCCGGCTACTCCTTCGTGTCCTGCAGCCAGCAGGCTCTGGAGAACAACTATCTGACCGACGGCTACAAAATCATGGATTTGATTTTGGGCAAGCAGAAGGAAATCAAGACCGGCAGCGGCTTGATGCCCACGCGCTTCAAGATTTTCACCACCGGCCTGAAGAACGCCCTGCGCCAGTTTACCGCTGGCGGCGGCAGCGTGCTGCTGACCGGTGCCTATGTGGGCAGCGACCTGTGGGACAACGCTGCGGGTAATGACGATGAAATGGGCAAGGCCTTTGTCAAGGATGTGCTTGGCTACGAGGGCCTGCACGGCAGAGCATCGCTCGACGGCACCGTTAACACCGTCGACAGTCCCGACATCCGTCTGTCGTCGCCTGGGGCATGGACCTTTGTGAGCAAGTTGAACGACAAGCAGTATGCTGTCGAGTCGCCCGATGCCATCCGCGCCAGCGACAGTCGCGGATTCACCTGGATGCGCTACGGCGAGAACGGCCTGCCCGCCGCCATAGCCAGTGACCGTGGCAACTACCGCACCGTGGTCATGGGCTTCCCCATCGAGGCGGTGACTACCGTCCAGGAGCGCACCAGCCTGATGAGCCGCATCATGGACTACCTGAAATAAGAATACTATAATCATTAACAATAAAAAGAACAACAATCATGGGAAGAATTAATTGCTTTATTCCGTTTGTCAGCGCCAAACAGGCCGCACAGACCATCGAGCACCTCAAGGCTCAGGAACTGGTGAACAAGATCTACTTGCTTGCCACCGTCGATAAACCCGAACCTGTCGAGGGCTGCGAGACGTTGCCTGTCAACGTGCTTTTCTCGAGTGCCACGATGCGCGAAATAGCCGCTCATGCCGATGCCGACTATGTGCTGCTCTACACCAAGTATGACACGCTCAAGATGGGTCCGTTCTCGCTGGAGCGTTTCGTGAAGCTGGGTGACGATACCCAGTCGGGCATGCTCTATGCCGACCACTACAACGTGACCGAGAAGGGCGCCGACAAGGCTCCTGTCATCGACTATCAGATGGGTAGCCTCAGGGATGACTTCGACTTTGGTTCGGTGATGTTCTTCTGTGGCAACTGCTTCAAGAAGGCCGTCGAGGCCATGAAGGCCAACTATGAGTTTGCCGGCCTGTATGACCTGCGCCTCAAGCTGTCGCAGTTTGCCGCCATCACCCACATCAACGAGTTCCTGTACAGCGATGTCGAGCTGGATACCCGCAAGAGCGGTGAGAAGATCTTCGACTACGTTGACCCGCGCAACCGCGGCCGCCAAATCGAGATGGAAAAGGCCTGCACCGAGCACCTCCAGGAAATCGGCGGCTATCTGCCCGCTACCCGCGAGGAGAACGGCGAGCAGGTGCCCAACTTCCGCCATATCGAGTTTGACCAGGGCGACTTTGAGGTCGAGGCAACGGTGATGATTCCCGTGCGCAACCGCATCCGCACCATTCGCGACGCCATCGACTCGGTGCTCAAGCAGGAGTGCAACTTCAAGTTCAACCTGATGGTGGTGGACAACTTCTCGACCGACGGTACCCGCGAGGCCATTGCCGAGTACAACGACCCGCGCCTGATCCACATCATCGCCGACTTTTATGACATGGGCATCGGCGGTTACTGGAACCTGGCTGCCCACCGCCAGAATGTGGGCAAATTCATCGTGCAGCTCGACAGCGACGACATGTACAAGGACGAGCACACCCTGCAAACGATGATTGATGCCTTCTATGAGCAGAATGTGGCCATGGTTGTCGGTACCTATCAGATGACCGACATCAACCTCAATCCCATTCCTCCCGGCATCATCGACCACAGGGAGTGGACACCCAGCAACGGACGCAACAACGCTCTGCGCATCAACGGTCTGGGCGCTCCTCGTGCCTTCTACACGCCCGTGTTGCGCGAGGTCAAGATACCCAACACCAGCTACGGTGAGGACTATGCCCTGGGTCTGAACATCTCACGCTATTACCAGATCGGTCGCGTGTATGACCCCGTGTATCTGTGCCGCCGCTGGGACGACAACAGCGATGCCTCGCTCGATGTCGAGAAGATGAACCGCAACAACCTGTACAAGGACCGCATCCGCACCTGGGAACTCCAGGCGCGCATCGCCCTGAATAAGAAGGGATAATATGTCAGTTTTAAAGTTTAAAGTATAGAGTTTAAAGTTTATAGTTTATAGTTTAAAGTAAACGTACTAACAACTAACAACTAACAACTAAAAACTAAGAACATGGACTATAGCAGAGTGATCGACAAACTCATCACCAGGCAACTGCGTGACTGGGACGTGGCCGGCGCCAATTATGCGGCGCTGGCTGGTGCCGTCACGCGTCAGTTGCTGCTGGGTGAGGCCGCCATCACGCTGCAGTTCAATCCCGAACGGCGCCGTTCGTCGGCTGCCAGGCTGGACCAGCGTTCGCTGGCCCGCCGTGAGTGTTTCCTGTGCAGTGGACTCCAACCTCCCAAGCAAAAGGCCGTGCTGTGGGGTGACCATTACAAAATTCAAGTGAATCCATACCCAATCTTCAAGCGTCACCTCACGATAGCCGACCTGCGCCATGTGCCGCAACGCCTGTCGGGCAGGTTGGGAGATATGCTCTTGCTGGCCAAAGCGCTGCCCGACTTTGTGGTCTTCTACAATGGCCCGCAGTGCGGCGCCTCGGCACCCGACCATGCCCATTTCCAGGCTGGTGCCAAGGGCGAAATGCCATTGCCCGACGAGATTGCACATGCCACGACCCACCTGCTGGCCGATGGCGACGAAGGCTTTGTCGGCTATGTGGATACATTGGGACGCAGCCTTTTCACTATAGAGACATCGACTCAGCGAGCTGCCGAGCGTTTTGCCCTGCGGTTGTTGGACCTGTTGCCGGTGCCTCAAGGAGCCGACGAGCCGATGGTGAACGTGCTGTGCTGGTGGAATACGACCGACCGCTTGTGGCATCTGGTCGTTTTCCCGCGCCGCAAGCACCGTCCCGCCTGTTATGGTGAAGGCGAGGGCCGTCTGCTACTGAGTCCTGGTGCCGTCGATATGGGCGGCCTTTGGGCCGTTCCTGAACGCAAGGACTACGATTCCTTGACTGCGGGTCAGATACAGGCCCTCTACGACGAACTGTGCATGTCCCGAAAAGAACTCGCCCCCATTTTCAACGGTTTTAACCAAGACTGGGAACAACTTCCACCCCTCTAAGCGGGAAAATAGGGACGGTTCTACTGATGTAATTTTGTGAACTGAGTAAAATAAAGAATGAAAATATGGAGGAGAAACAGATACAGCAAGTGAGGGTGGGCATCATGAATGAGCCGGCGATTGAGTTTGTGCTCAATGGTGACTACCGCGTGAATGGCGCCGTGTGCAGCGGTGGCCAGAGTGCTCGTTGTGTCGATGGACAGGTGGAATGGAACGGCAACCGTTATGGCGAACTGCTGTTCGAGCCTGTCGATGGAGAGAAAGCCTCGTTTACTTTGAAGGCGGTGACCATTGGCGTCAGCTTCCACTGGAAACGTCAGGAGGACCAGACGTTCAAGGGCGCCCTGCATCTCATCGTCGAGGACGGCAAACTCACTCCCGTCAACGTGTTGAGCGTCGAGGATTACCTGTTGAGCGTGATTTCCAGTGAGATGAGCGCCAACGCCTCGCTCGAACTCTTGAAGGCCCATGCGGTGATTTCCCGCAGTTGGCTGCTGGCGCAGATCCATACCGAGGAGACCGTGAAGCCAGCCGAGCGCAATCCCGATGCTCCTGGCGAGATGATGGATACCCCCGAGGAACTGGTCAAGTGGTGGGACCGCGACGACCACGTGAATTTCGACGTGTGTGCCGACGACCACTGCCAGCGCTACCAGGGAATCACCCGCGCCACGACCGAGAAAGTGGAACAGGCCGTACGCGCCACGTGGGGCCAGGTGCTCATGCATGGCGGAGCCTTGTGCGACGCCCGCTTTTCCAAGTCATGCGGTGGCGTGATGGAGGAATTTGAGAATTGCTGGGAGCCGCATCACCACGACTATCTGGAGGCCCGTCGCGACAGCGAGAACGAGGAGGACTTCCCCGACCTGACGCGCGAAGACAATGCCGCCGAGTGGATTCTGTCTTCTCCCAGCGCCTTCTGCAACACTACCGACCCCGAAATCCTCTCCCAGGTGCTCAATGACTATGACCAGGAAACCAAGGATTTCTACCGCTGGAAGGTGGAATATACCCAAGACGAGATTGCTGCCCTGATCAAGGAGCGCACGGGCATCGACTACGGACGCATCCGTGACCTGCAGCCTGTGGCCCGCGGCACCAGCGGACGACTTTACCGCCTGCGCATCGTGGGCGAGAAGCGTGAGCGCATCATCGGCAAGGAACTGACTATCCGTTACGCCTTGTCACCCTCGTGCCTGTACAGCTCGGCCTTTGTCGTCGAGAAACACGACAAGGGCGAAGACGGCTATCCCGCCAAGTTCGTCCTGCGTGGGGCAGGGTGGGGCCATGGTGCCGGCCTGTGCCAGATTGGTGCTGCCGTAATGGGCGCCAAGGGCTATGACTACAAGCAGATCCTGCTGCACTACTTTGTGGGCGCCAGCATCGAAAAGAGATACTAGATTTCCTACGTGATACTAATCGTACTAAAACCCGAAACTTAAAACTTAAAACTAAAAATATGAAAGAAGTTCAGATTGAAACGAGACAGAAGACCCCGTGGTGGTGGGTGCCGACCCTCTACTTTGCCGAGGGCGTCCCTTACTTTGTGGTCAACAACATCTCGGTGATGATGTTCACCAAGATGGGAGTCCCCAACGGTGACATGTCGTTTTTCACGACCCTGTTGTATTTCCCGTGGTTCCTCAAGGGCATCTGGAGCCCCATTGTGGACGTGGTGAAGACCAAGCGCTGGTGGATTGTCGCCATGCAGGCCATCATGACCGCGATGCTCATCTTGTTGACCTTGACGCTGCCGCACCCCGATGCCGCAACGATTGCTGGCGGTAACACGTCGATCAGCATCTTCTGGTTCACGCTGCTGCTGTTCATTGTGGCTGCATTTGCCAGTGCCACCCACGACATTGCTGCCGACGGCTACTATATGCTGGCCCACAGTCCCAGCAGCCAGGCCGCCTTTATCGGCATCCGTAGCGTGTTCTACCGTGTGGCTTCGGTCTTTGGCCAGGGCGGTCTGGTGTTCATCGCCGGCCTCATCGAGAGCAAGACGGGCAATATCCCCATGTCGTGGCAAGTGACGCTGGGCGTGTCGGCAGTCGTGTTCTTCCTGATTACGCTCTACCACACCTTTGCCTTGCCGCGCTCGGCCGATGACAAGCCTCGAAACGAGGGCGCCGAAGGAGCTGCCAAGAACAACTTGGCCGAACTGGGCAATTCGTTTGTGACCTTTGTCAAGAAGCCCGGTGTGCTGCTGGCCATCGCCTTCATGCTGCTGTACCGTCTGCCCGAGGGTTTCCTCATCAAGTTGTGCCAGCCCTTCCTCGTGCACTCTGTCGAGCAAGGCGGTTTGGGCCTGAGCACCGAGATGGTGGGCACCGTCTATGGCGTGTTCGGCGTGATTGCATTGTTGCTGGGAGGTATCCTGGGAGGTATCTACTCGTCGCGCGTGGGCTTGAAAAAGTCGTTGTGGGTGATGGCGGCATGTATGACGCTGCCCTGCCTGACGTTTGTCTATCTGGCTATCGCGCAGCCCAGTAATGTGGTGATTATCACCATTGCCTTGTGCATCGAGCAGTTTGGCTACGGCTTCGGTTTCACGGCCTACATGCTGTACATGATGTACTTCAGCGAGGGCGAGTTCAAGACGTCGCACTATGCCATCTGCACCGCCTTTATGGCCCTGAGCATGATGCTGCCTGGCTTCGTCGCCGGTTACATCCAAGAGGCTATCGGCTATGTGAACTTCTTCTGGATGGTGATGGCCTGCTGCTTCGCCACGCTGATCGTCACCTACTTCGTCGATCGCACCATCGATCCCAACTACGGCAAAAAAACCGACTAACCCAACACTCATCAGTTAACTACGAATTACGCGAATTTTTACGAACAAGGCTAATCGGTTGGTTAATAATTCGTTAAATCAGTTGAATTAGCATAATTCGCATTAAAAAAGAATAAGGATATGAAGAAGATATTGTTTTTAGTGGCGTGTGTGATGGTGGCGGTGACGGCCGGAGCGGTTGTCAAGCCGGGTGTGGAGGTGCTGCGTGACGGCGGTTTTGCCCCCCTGCAGGGCAAGCGCGTTGGTCTGGTGACCAACCCCAGCGGCATCGACAACAACCTCAAGAGCACCGTCGACATCCTCAACGAGGCGCCTGGTGTGCAGCTCGTGGCGCTGTTCGGCCCCGAGCACGGCGTGCGCGGCAATGCCCATGCGGGCGATGCTGTGGGCGATGCCGTTGACCCGCTGACGGGCATCAAGATGTATTCGCTCTTCGGCAAGACGCATGAGCCCACTGCCGAGATGCTCAAGGACATCGACGTGCTGATCTATGACATCCAGGACGTGGGATGCCGCAGCTACACCTTCTATGCCACGATGGGCGTGTGCATGCAGGCTTGCGCCAAATATGGCACCGAGTTTATGGTCCTTGACCGTCCCAATCCGCTGGGCGGCAACAAGGTGGAAGGAAACCTCGTGGAGCCGGGCTATTTCTCGTTTGTGAGCAAATATGCCATCCCCTATATCTATGGCCTCACCCCTGGCGAGCTGGCCATCTTCCTCAATGAGGAGGGCATCATAGGCCAGGAGTCCAAGACCGGCCGCAAGTGCAAACTCACCGTCATCCCCATGGAGGGGTGGACGCGCGACATGAAGTTCCGCGACACGGGCATGCCTTGGGTGGCTCCGTCGCCCCAGATTCCCACGCCCGAGAGCGCCTTCTTCTATCCCGTTTCGGGCATCCTGGGCGAACTGTACATCTTCAACACCGGCATCGGCTACACGCTGCCGTTCCAGACGTTTGCCGCCTCGTGGATCAACGCCGACTCGCTGGCGATGAACATGAATGCCCTGAATCTGCCGGGCCTGCAGTTCCGTCCCATCAACTACAAGCCGTTCTTCGCCTTGAGCGTGGCGGTAGACAAGTCGCTGCAGGAGGTGCACGGCGTGCAGACCTATATCACCGACCCCGATGCTGCCAACCTGTGCATGACGCAGTTCTACTTCCTGCAGGTCATCCACGAGATGTATCCAAATGTGGAACTGTTTGAGCAGAATGCCAAGCGCTACAATATGTTCGACAAGGTGTGTGGCACCAAGGAGATTCGTGAGCGCTTTGTCAAGCGTTACAAGGTCGCCGACATGATCGACTACTGGAACAAGGATGTTGAGGTCTTCAAGATCCGTTCCGCAAAATATTACCTCTATCACTAAGAATTAAATCAGCTGTATTATGGCTAAAGACAATAAACGACTGCTGTCGCTCGACATCCTGCGAGGTATCACTATCGCAGGCATGCTGCTGGTGAACAATCCCGGCACATGGAGCTACCTGTACCGTCCGCTGGCACATGCCGACTGGATCGGGTTGTCGCCCACCGACCTGGTGTTCCCGTTCTTCGTCTTCTGCATGGGTGTGTCGATGGCGTTCTCGTTGAAGAAGTTCAACTACAAGATGTCCAAGGAACTGCTGTGGAAAATCGTGCGCCGCACGGTCGTCCTCTTCCTCATCGGCTGGATCGTGCAGTGGTTCGGCCATCTGGTGCGCGGCCTGTGCCGTGGTGACGCCTTTGCCGATGCCGTGAACAACCTGGACACGTTGCGTTACCTGGGTGTGTTCCAGCGATTGGCGCTGGTCTATTTCTTCGGGTCGCTGTGCGCCGTGCTGTTCAAGCGCAAATTCATCCCGTGGCTTGTGGGCATCATATTGGTGGCCTATGCGCTGATATTGGGCTTTGGCAACGGCTATGAGTTCTCGCTCGACAACATCATCGCCCAGATCGACAACAGCATCCTGGGCACCGACCACATGTACCACGAGAGTGCATACGGTGAGCAGATCTCGTTTGACCCCGAGGGCATCCTGAGCACCCTGCCTTGCATTGCCCACGTGCTCATCGGTTATCTGGTGGGCCGCATGATATTGAGTGTTTACAACAACACCGAGCGCGTGACCACGATGCTGCTGTGGGGCACTGTGATGCTGCTGGCCGGCTGGCTGCTGCAGTATGGCATCCCCTGTGGCAAGAAGATGTGGTCCTCGACGTTTGTGCTCATCACCTGCGGCATGGCCATGTGCATCCAGGCGATGCTCATCCACTTTGTCGATATCAAGGGCAAGAAAGGCCGCTGGACGCGCTTCTTTGAGTCCTTTGGTGTTAACCCGCTGGCCATCTATGTGATCGGTACCGTGTTGGCTATCCTGTTTGGCGCCATCCCCATCGGGCATGATGCCGAGGGCGGCAACATCACCATCCACAGCGCGGTTTACCATTTCTTCCAGTCGTTCTGCAACGAGTACACGGCATCGGCCTTGTATGCCATCGCCTTTGTGCTGCTCAACTGGGTAATTGCTCACGTGCTGTACAAGAAGAAAATCTATATCAAAATCTAGAAAATCTAGATAGTCTAGAACATCTAGAAATCAACTAACAACTAAAAACTAACAACTAAAAACTATAATACAATGATGATTCTTATTGCTGATTGCGGCTCCACCAAGATCAACTGGACGCTGCTCAATGGAAAAGAAAAGGTAGCGCAAATCTTCACTACCGGAATGAATGCTCTCCTGCTCACCGAGGAGGAGATGAAGGAACAGATCAAACGCGAGCTGATGCCCCACCTGACCAACTACAAGGTGGACGAAATCCATTACTATGGTGCCGGCATCATCTCGGACGAGATCAAGCAGCAGGTAATCAATGCCTTGCGTGCCAACTTTGCCACGGCTGGCAAGATTGAGGTGGCCAGTGACCTGCTGGCTGCAGCGCGTTCAGTTTGTGGACGCGAGCCTGGCATCGCCTGCATCATGGGCACGGGTAGCAACTCGTGCTACTACGATGGCGAGAAGGTGGTGATGAACGTGTCGCCCCTGGGCTATATCCTGGGCGATGAGGGCAGCGGTGCCGTGTTGGGCAAACTGCTCGTGGGGGATGTGCTCAAGAAGCAGCTGCCGCAGCACCTGTGCGACAAGTTCATGAAGGAGTACAACCTGGACTACACGACGATTATCACGTCGGTTTACCGCAAGCCCGCCGCCAACCGTTTCCTGGCCCAGTTTGCCCCCTTCCTGGAGCATAACATCGACGAGCCGTCGATCCACAACATCGTGCTGCGCTCGTTCACCGACTTCTTTACCCGCAACGTGGCCAGCTATCCCAATTACAAGGAACTGCCCTGCAACTTCGTGGGCTCGATAGCCTTCTTCCAGAAGTCTGTGCTGCAAGAGGCTGCCCAAGCGCTGGGCATCACTATCGGTACGATCATCAAGGACCCGATGGAGGGTCTGGTGAAGTACCACTCGGCCGAGGCGTGAAGGCCGACTGTAAAAGAATAGTAGTAGAATGAAAATTTGATAAGATTATGGGTTTTGAGAAAATCAGCGAACAACCGTCGCTATACGATAACCTGGAAAAGAAGTCGGTGCTTGAACTCCTCACCGATATCAACCAGGAGGACCACAAGGTGGCCGATGCGGTACAGAAGACCATCCCGCAGATCGAGCGCCTGGTGAAGGGCATCGTCGAGCGCATGAAGAAGGGTGGCCGCATCTTCTATATGGGTGCCGGCACCAGTGGCCGCTTGGGCGTGCTTGACGCGAGTGAGATACCGCCCACCTTCGGCATGTCTCCCGACTGGATTATCGGCATCATTGCCGGCGGTGATATCGCATTGCGCAACGCTGTCGAGAATGCCGAGGACGATACTACCCAGGGTTGGAAAGACCTGCAGGAGCACAAGGTGACGCCACTCGACACCGTCATCGGCATCGCCGCATCGGGAACAACCCCCTATGTCATCGGTGCCCTGCGTGACGCACGTGCCAACGGCTGTCTCACCGCTGCCATCACCAGCAATCCCGGTGCTCCCGTGAGCGAGGCCGCCGAGATTGCCATCGAGATGGTTGTCGGGCCAGAGTTCGTAACGGGCAGTTCTCGCATGAAGAGCGGAACGGGGCAGAAGATGATCTGCAACATGATTTCGACCACTGTGATGATACAGATGGGACGCGTCAAGGGCAACAAGATGGTGAACATGCAGCTCACCAACCAGAAACTCGTGGACCGCGGTACCCGTTGGATTGTCGAGGAACTGAAATTGCCGTACGAGGAGGCCAAGCGCCTGCTGCTGCTCCACGGCTCGGTAAAAAAGGCCATCGATGCCTACAGGGGCAGTTAATAGTTTACAGTTTACAGTTTACAGTTAATAGTTATTTTTGATGATGAGGAGGTTAGTGTTTTTGGTTGTGGGGGTACTGATGTGCATCACTGCTGTAGCCCAGGCCAACCAGGACGTGTACTATGCGCGACGGGCGACGCTCTTCGACGAGTTGCCCATCAGCAAGAAGGATGTCGTCATGCTGGGCAACAGCCTGACCGACGGCTGCGAGTTCAACGAGCTGCTGAACAACAGGCATATCAAGAACCGCGGCATCGTGGGCGACATCGTCCAGGGAATGATTGACCGCATTGGGCCCATCATCGAGGGACAGCCCAAGAAGCTGTTCATCATGTGCGGCGTGAACGACATCTCGCACGACGTGAGTGCCGACAGCATCGCCCGTGTGACCGAGAAACTCATCATGATGGTGAAGAAAGGTTCGCCCAGGACCAAAATCTATCTGCAGAGCCTGTTGCCGTTTAACAACGACGTGCGCGAGTGGAAACTGCTCAAGGGCCGTGACCATGTCGTCGTCGAGGCCAATGAGATGCTCGAGCAGGTGGCACGTCGTCAGGGCGTGACATGGATTAACCTGTATCCGCTGTTTGTGGATGAACAGGGCCGCTTGCGCGCCGACCTGACTAACGACGGTCTGCACCTCATGGGCAAGGGCTACCTCATCTGGCGTGACGCCATTAAACCCTATATCAAGTGATTCCACCCACAGGGCGGTATTGACCTGTAAACAAGAAAGCTGGCCTCCATTGCGGGGCCAGCTTTCTTGTTGTTTGCGGATTAGTGCCGCCTATTACCACTCGGTGCTGAGCAGATAGTCGATCAGGGCAGTGGCGTCACTGATGGTGACCTCGGTGTTCAGGTCGCAGTCGGCATTCCCAAGGTCGATACCAGTCGAGTTGTGGCTGAGCAGGTAGTCAACCAAGAGCGTAAGGTCGTTGACGTTTATGCCACCGTCACCATCCACGTCGCCACGCAGGCCTGCAGGCAGCTCGGGCTCTTCTTCACCGTCCACCCACATATAGGCAAACAGGTAGCGGTCCTCGATAATGCCCAGGCGGATTGCCTCGCCGGTGGTGATGTCCACCTCGTAGAGGGCAGTATCATACTTGCCGTTCTCTATCCAGTTGAGGTCGCTCAGGGGATTCCAGTTGCCGTAGCCATCAAATCCCATACCGCTATTGAAGTAACCCATCCAGTACATTTTGTTGGGATTATTCTTGCTGAAGCAGGCTGCCTGTCGCTTCACCTGTGAGCAATAGCCGGTGCTTGTACGGTTATCTTCAAGCATGAGTCCCGTAGTCAGGTCAAATTCCATCACATGAGCGCCTGAGAGTTCGCCGTCGATATCATAAATCTTGCCGTCGGCTGCAGGCTGGGCTGCCGTGCCGCCGCCACTGGTCATGGCAAAAGCGCGTCCCTCGCTGTTGATGGCAAAGGTGACAAAGTTCAGATAGTATAAGCCCGGAGTGATCTGGCTAATTTCCATCTTGTCGAGGTCGATGGTACAGATGGCATAGCCGCTGTCGGTCGAGTCGGTGTTCTCGTCGGCAAAAAAGTCCGGATCGTTCAGGATGGAGTCGGGCAGGTACTTGTTGGTGATGTGGAACAAGCCATAGACCTTGCCGTCCTTGGGGTTGACAGCCATGCCTGCCGATTCCAGGCAATCCCATGCTGGACGGTAATCGTCGCCGGCGCTAAGCAGATCGAAGGTGCGGGCATCCCACCTGCGGATAGCGAAGCGGTTGGTGTCGTTGGTCACCCATGTGCCGTCGGGGTTCTGCATGTCGGTGCGTGACATGATGGTAGTGAGCACGCCATTGTGGATAATTGCGCCCGAGTTGGCATACATCATGTTGAAGTTGCTGGCCCACAGCGCCTTGGCATCATCGGTGAAACGGCCGTTCTCGTAGAAATCTGCCGCATTCACAGCGGGATCTTTTTCGGGCTTGGCCACACTGTTGCCATCCCATTCCATTTTGTACACGCCTTGCTGAACGATAAAGATGGGTTTATACAGGTTGTAGTTGTAACCCACGTACTCGCTGTACACCCCATTGGGGTAATCGTTGTCACGGCTGGTCTGGTAAATACCTCTAAGTGTCAGTCCTTGGGCCATCGACTGCATTCCCATGAGTGCAATGACGGCAAGTGCTGCAATTGATGTGAATCTCTTCATTTGTTTTAATTAGTCTTTTGATGGTTAATAAAAATGATATTAGAAGCGTTAAAATACTCAAAACTTCTATAGCAATAAAAACATGAGAGGGCAAAGTTACTATAAACAGAATGAATATGCAACTTATTGCCCGCTTATTTTGAATATCAGAAGCGGAGAGCGACAAATGGATGAAGATTGGGTTTAGGTTGACTGAATGTGGTCTTGTTTTGATAAATCGCTATAAATTAATTATTTATGATTTTGTGCGGTCAAAAAAACACAAGTGTCGGGAAAAAATAAACAAAAAACTCCAAGCTTTTTCTTTTGCTATTCCTAGTCTGGGCAGTCATGTGTCTATTACCTTTGCAACATCAATTTGCCTTCATTGCCCTTCGATAATTACGCTTGAAAACTGTATTGGATTCAATGAAGGCCTTTTTTGAGGTGCAGGAAACAGGGAACACCCGCTTCCTGCACACTTTTTTAAAACACTTGAAGAACATAGAAGATAGCGCCTTAACCCCTTATCATGAAACCTATCAACGCAGATGCCCCAAATGAATAGTTGTTATGGTGGTTAACGCAAATAGTTGTTATGGTTGTTTTAATGCTTAGCGCCTTAGCGCCTTTGCGTGGGGTGTTGCGGCAGTTGATGAGCCGTGACTGTGAAAAAATGTTGTAATTCTGTCTTTTTTCGGGAGTGATGCCTTGCGTTTGTCGCATTTGTAGTAATTTAGCAGGTTAGAAGTGAAACTAAAGACGACAATGAAACGTTATTTCTTCTTTATCATAGCATTATTCTTGATGTGCCCGCTGGCGTCGGCCCAGGTTCAACTGGCCGAGCAGCAGCCTGGCACCCTGTTCGCCTACCCGATGGCGCCCGACAGCTGCTCCAGCCTGGAGAGCCGTTGCAACTATATCATCACCCATTTTTGGGACAATTACGACATCAGCAAACCGGTGACCGACGAGGCGGCGTTTGAGAACACTTTCCGTGACTTTGTCGATTTCTTCCGCTATTCACACCGCAACATCGTCTTGTCGGTGGTGCGTGATCTGGTCAACAAGGCACAGTCCAACACGACAAACCTGATGAAGCTGGGCGAGGTTGCCGAGCGCGCGCTCTACGGTCCTGAGGCCGAATACTGGAGCGATGAGGTATATGTGGCTTTCATTAAGCCGATTGCATCCAACAAGAGCATCTCCAAGCAGGTGCGTGATTATTATGGAAGCCAGTTGGCACGCATCAATGCTGTCCAGGTGGGCGCAGAGCTTGATTTTGAGTATGTTGGCATTGACGGGTTGAAGCATCGCTTGAGCGAATTGCCCGAGTGTGATACCTATATCCTGTTGTTTGTTGACGGCAGTACCGACAGCACGATTGGCCGCCTGCGACTGAGCACCGATGTGGCCTTGAACGCATTGCTCGAGTCGGGCAATGCCAAGTTGTTGTGCCTGTCGATGAATGGTTACAGCAGCGAATGGGCTACAGCAGCGGCAGGCTATTGCGACAACTGGACCGTGGGTTGCAGCGAGAGCCTGTCAAGTCAGCTCGACTTGCGCCTCTTCCCATGCTGCTATGTGCTGGATGGCGAGCGCAAGATTGTGAATAAGAGCCTCTCGGTCGAGGGGTTGATGTCGGCAGTGAACCCGAATTATTAATTTCTTGGCTCACAAGATATTCGCCTTGGGTTGTTTTAGTATCGGTTTAGAAATTTAAGTTCAATAGATAGCGATATGACACGATTTTTCAAGAACTTGTTCCTCTATAGTGCGGGCCACACCTACAGCAACTTGTCACGCCTGTTCCTGCGCCTGTTCACTGGTATCATGTTCCTGCAGCTGTGCATCCGCCAGATGCTGAGTTTTGAGCAGATAGTGCCCACGTTTCAGGGCTTTTTGGGCATGAGTCCCGAAATGTCGATGACGGTGCTGGTGGCGCTCGAGCTGTTGTGTGCCGTTTGCATCATGCTGGGTCTGCTCACCCGTCTGGCTGTGCTTTTCCCCATGGCATTGATGCTTGTTGCCGAGAACATCATCATGTCTTCGCCCGATTCTATTACCAATCAGCTGTTTAACTTTCAGCCCGGCTACCCGGTAATGTTCATCGGCATCTTTGTCTTTCTGCTGCTGGCAGGTCCCGGCAAAATATCGCTGGATTACATCATTGCCGCCCATTTCACCGAGAGCGCCGACGACGAGCATGTCATCGACAACGCCTGATGGTCAAACAACTAACAACTAAGGACTAAAAACTAAAAACTCAGTGAGCATTGCAGTTCTCATATCGGGAGGCGTGGACAGCGCAGTAGTGGTCCACCAACTCAAGGAGCAGGGCGAGGACCTGCACCTGTTTTACATTCGCATCGGCATGGATAATGACGAGGGCGACTGCAGTGCCGAAGAGGACATCGAGATGTGCACCCTGATTGCGCACCGCTATGGCTTGCCCCTTGAGGTAGTGTCACTGCACGAGGAGTACTGGGACCATGTGATGGAATATGCCCTGCGCACCGTGCGTGAGGGCCTCACGCCCAACCCCGACATGATGTGCAACCGCATGATCAAGTTCGGCTTTTTCGAGCAGCGGTGGGGCAAGGACTTTGACATGACCGCCACTGGCCACTATGCCACAACACGCATGGTCGATGGCGTCAAATACCTGGCCACTGCGGTCGATCCCGTCAAGGACCAGACCGACTTCCTGGCCCAGATTACCTATGAGCAGTTGCTGCACGTCATGTTCCCCATCGGCAACATGCCCAAGGAGGAAGTGCGTCGCATTGCCGAGGCTGCCCACCTGCCCAACGCGCATCGCCGCGACAGCCAGGGCATCTGCTTTCTGGGTCAAATCGATTACAATGACTTTATCCGCCGCCACCTGGGCGAGCGTCCCGGTCCCATCATCGAGCTGGAAACGGGCCGCAAACTGGGTGAGCACCGCGGCTATTGGTTCCACACCATCGGCCAGCGCAAGGGCTTGGGCCTGAGCGGCGGCCCGTGGTATGTGGTGCGCAAGAATGTCAAGGAGAACGTCATCTACGTCTCCAACGGCTACGGCACGGCCAAGCAGTATGGCCGCACGTTGCGGCTCGACGAGATGCACTTCATCTCGGGCAACCCGTGGGAGGGAACCGAGGGGCCGGTTGACATCATGTTCAAGAACCGCCACACTCCCCACATCATGCGCGGCAAGCTTACCCACATCGAAGACCGCCAGTGGGTTGTCGAGAGCGAGGAGGACGTGCAAGGCATCGCCCCAGGGCAGTTTGCCGTCATCTATGATGCGCGGGGTGAGTTGTGCTATGGCAGTGGCATCATCACCAACTGATTGTCCGTGAACCAGCAATAATGCCGATGAACACCGCCATCCATAAAGAGAAAAATCATAAAATCCTGTCGATGTTGCCTGCGTTTGTGCGCCCAGTGGCCCAGGAGTGGCCGTTGTGGCTCACGATGCTCGTCACGCTGGTGCCACAGTCGTGGCAGAGCATGGAGTACCACTGGCGGTGGTTTCATGAGCTGCCTGCCGGCGTGTTTTTGGGGGCCTTGTGCAACATGTGCGTTGTAGCCGTCGTGGCCACGCTGGTCGTGTGGCTGGTCTCTAAATTGCCACACAAAAGGCTTGTCAAAACGCTGATTTACATAGTTTTGATACTGCAGTGGGTGGTGGCGCTGTTCCTGATGCGGAATTTCCACACGTCCTATACTCCCCAAGTGTTGCAGTTGCTGGCCGAGACAAACCGCGGCGAGAGCAGCGAATTCCTGCGCTCGTGGATTGGCGCCCATGGCACACAACGGGCGCTGCTGATAGCGGGATTTACCCTGATTGTGGCGCTCATTGCCGAGTGGAAACGGCGCCCCGTCGCTCAGTTCCTGTTGCGCCCTGTGCCAACCGTGATTGCTGCTATTGTGCTGGTAGCCATGTTGTTGCAGGGATTGTGGCTGGGTCACAAGCTGGTGATGCCTTATCACAGCCTGTATGAATTGGAGATGGCCGAGGCGCGTTACCACAGCAATGACGTGTTCTCGACGCTGAATTCGTCGATATTGACGCTGAAGTTCCAGCGCCAGGAAACGCAAGTTGCCATCGACCGTGCCGTCAAGGCAGCGACCATGGGCCAAGCGGTGTGTGCCGCCGACTCGTTGGAACTCGTTCTGGTCATCGGCGAGAGCTACAACAAGTGGCATTCCAGCCTGTACGGGTACTCGCTGGAAACGTCCCCGCTGATGGCAGCCGAGCGCGACAAGGGTTTGCTCACGGTATTCACCGATGCCATCGCGCCCTTCAACCTGACGAGTGTCACCATCCAGAACATGCTCAGCCTGAACAGTATAGGCCATGGCGAGAAATGGTATGAGAAGCCGATGTGGCCCGCCGTCATGCGCAGGGCAGGCTGGCAAATTGACCTGTGGGACAACCAGCGCAACTTCATGGTGGGCGAGACGTTTGCCGCATCGCTCAATTCGTTCCTGTTTGCTCCCGAGATCGTGCAACAGGTCTATCATGCCGTTAATGACACCGTCTGTGAGTTTGACGGCGACCTGGTGAATCAATATTACAGCCAGTGGAAACCCGCTGCCCGTCGGCTCGTGATTTTCCACCTGATGGGCCAGCACACCGACTATGGCGCGCGCTATCCCCACACGCCCGAGTGGGAGGTGTGGACTGCCGCCGATGTTCCGAATGCTACTGCCTCCTATATCGATGAGCGGCATCGCGGCATCATGCTCGATTATGACCGTGCAACCCGTTACAACGATGCCGTGCTGGCCGGCATCCTGGACCATTACCGTGACCGCAATGCCGTGGTGGTGATGCTGAGCGACCATGGCGAGGAGGTGTTTGACTACCGTGATTTCATGGAGCGTGACCACAATCCCCAAAAGACGGCCCAGATGGTGCGCTACGAGAACAGCATTCCCCTGCTGGTATGGTATTCGCCGCTCTACAAGCAGCGTTACCCCGACCGTGTCGCCGCCATCGATGGCGCGGCAGCCCGCCCGTTCATGAGCGACAATCTGGGGCAGATGATGTTGTGGCTCGGCATGGTCGACAGCCAGTGGAACGACAGCGCCCGCAACGTGCTGCATCCCGCCTATCGTCCTGCCAAGCGGCTCATCTATGACGACCTGGACTATGACCGGCTGGTCAACTCTGTTCCGTAAAGTTATTGACAATGCTTGGTACAATCGGGAAATCTCGCTATTTTTGCAAGCGGTAAAAGATGTTTTGAAATGGAGAACGAAAATCTGATAGCGTTGAAGGTGTTAGGCATTACCCGTAGCGAGGTACAGCCCGGTGCTTATGCCCTGCTGCTCGAGAATGCCGACAGTACCCCCGACGAGGCACGGCGCATCCCCATCGTCGTCGGTGCTGCCGAGGCACAGTCCATCGCTGTGAACCTGGAGCAGGTGCTGCCGTCGCGGCCCTTGACCCATGACTTGTTTGTGAGCATGTTTCATGCCTACGGCATCGAGTTGAAACGGGTTACCATCTACAGCTTTAAGGACGGCGTGTTTGCCGCGATGCTGCATGTGAGCAACGGCGAGACGCAAGTGGACATTGACTCGCGCACGAGCGACGCCATCGCTATCGCCTTGCGCACCGGCTCACCCATCTACACGACGCCCGAGGTGATGAACCTCACCAGCTATGAGTGGCGACGTGACGGTGACTACAAGCCCCAGAAACCCGTGCGGCTCGAGGACTTGCCTGTCGAGAAACTGGAGCGCCGCATGCAGCACTATGTGGATAAGGAGGAGTATGAGCGTGCCGCCAAAATCCAAAAAATCATCGCTCAGAAGACGAATGCGCAACAAAGCGGCGAATAATCGCCGTTTTTTTACTATCTTTGCGAGATGGCTAATCAGGCTGCGCCTCGACATAAAAAAGAATAAATTCTTTTGTTCTGTGCTCGGCTTGCACTATCTTTGCCTGACGGCGAAAATAGGCTGCGCCTCGACATAAAAAAGAATAAATTCTTTGTTCTGTGCTCGGCTTGCACTATCTTTGCCAATTAAACATTAATAATAGGATATCTTATGAAGAATTTGAAGTTAAGACTCATTGTGATGAATTTCCTGGAGTTCGCCGTGTGGGGTGCCTACCTGACCTGCATGGGCAACTATCTGGGACGTGCCGGCATGGGTGCCGAGATTTCTTGGTTCTATGCCATCCAGGGTATCGTGTCGATCTTTATGCCCACCCTGATGGGTATTGTTGCCGACAAGTATATCCAGCCACAGCGTCTGCTGGGCATCTGCCATCTGATTGCCGGTATGGCGATGCTCGCATTGGCCTACATGGGCATGACCAATCCGATGCCCGATAAGGTGGCCTTCATCACCATTTATACCTTGAGTGTAGCATTCTACATGCCCACGCTGGCGTTGTCCAACACTGCCGCGTTCACCATCCTCAAGGAAAACGGCATGGACACCGAGAAGGACTTCCCGCCCATCCGCGTGTTCGGTACCATCGGCTTCATCTGCACGATGTGGTTTGTCAACTGCGCTGTGCTTGAGGGCGGCAGCTTCGGTTTCACGCTGGGTGAGAGTGCCGACAAGTTCCAGTACACCTACATGCAGTTTGTGGTATCGGGCCTGCTGAGCTTGGTGCTGTTCCTGTACTGCTTCACCTTGCCCGAGTGCAAGCTGGTCAAGAAGGAGTCGCAGTCGCTGGCCGAGCAGCTGGGCTTGAGCGCCTTCAAGTTGTTCAAGACCAAGAAGATGGCCATGTTCTTCATCTTCTCGGCCATGCTGGGTATGTCCCTGCAGGTGACCAACGGTTTTGCCACTCCCTATCTGACCCACTTCAAGAGTGATCCCGCGATGGCCGACACCTTCGGCGCCAACAACGCCACCATGCTCGTGTCGCTCTCGCAGATTGCCGAGGCCCTGTGCATCCTGCTGATCCCGTTCTTCCTGAAACGTTACGGCATCAAGGTGGTGATGTTGATCGCCATGTTTGCCTGGGTATTGAGGTTCGGCTTCTTCGGTGCCGGCAATCCCGCATTCCCGGGTGTCATCCTCATCGTGCTGTCGTGTCTGGTTTATGGCGTTGCGTTCGACTTCTTCAACGTCTCGGGCGGTATCTTTGTCGACAAGGAGTGCGCTCCCGACGTCAAGGCATCGGCCCAGGGTCTGTTCATGCTGATGACCAACGGTTTGGGTGCCACCATCGGTACGCTGGCAGCCGGTGCCATCGTCAACAGCCTGTGCCACTGGACCGAGGACGGCTTCCTGGTGGGCAATACAGCAACAAGCTGGAGCACCGCATGGTACATCTTCGCAACGTTTGCCCTTGTGGTAGCCGTTTCGTTCATGTTCTTGTTCAAGTACAAGCACGTGCGCGAAGACAAAAAATGACACAGTTGTCAGTTCACTAAAAACTAAGGACTAACAACTAGAAACTAGAAACTAGAATGCACCGTTTCTATTGTCCGGACATAGCCGACACGTTGACGCTGGGCGAGGAGGATTCCAAGCACTGCGTCAAGGTGTTACGCATGGCCGAGGGCGACACCATCGAGGTGGTGGACGGAAACGGAACCCTATATACTTGCCGCATCACGATGGCGCATCCCAAGCGGTGTGCCATCGAGGTGCTGGACAAGGAGGTGCAGACGCCGCACTGGGGACACCGCATTGTGCTGGCCATCGCACCCACCAAGAATCTGGACCGCATCGAGTGGCTTGCCGAGAAATGTGTGGAGATGGGCGTGGACCGCATCATCCCGCTGCGGTGCCACAACAGCGAGCGCACGGTACTGAAGACCGAGCGCTTGAAGAAAATCATGGTGTCGGCCATGAAACAGTCGCTCAAGGCGACCCTGCCCCGGCTCGACGAGATGACCCCTGTCGAGCAGGTGGTCAACGAACCCTTTGAGGGCACGCGCTGCATTGCCTATTGTGATGCGCTGTTGCCTCGAGAGCAGCGACAGACGCTGGCCGGAGCCTATCGGCCGGGCACCGACGTGATGGTGCTCATCGGGCCCGAGGGCGACTTCAGCCCCGAGGAGGTGCAGGCTGCCACTGCTGCCGGCTTTGTGCCTGTGACACTGGGCGAGAGCCGCCTGCGCACCGAGACCGCCGGACTGATGGCGGTAGCCTTTATTCACGCTTTGGACCAAAGCGCGAAGTGTAAAGTTTAAGGTTTAAAAATATAGACGAAATGATGATAAAAGAATTATTGGCATCGCCAAAGCACAATTTCTTCCTGCTGGCCGGCCCCTGTGTGATTGAGGGCGAAGAGATGGCACTCGATATTGCCGAAAAGGCGATGAAGATTACCCAGGCGCTGAATATCCCTTACGTGTTCAAGGGCAGTTACCGCAAGGCCAACCGCTCGCGCATGGATTCGTTCACCGGCATCGGTGACGAGAAGGCGCTGCGCATCCTGCGCAAGGTGGGTGAGACTTTTAAGATACCCGTAGTGACCGACATCCACGAACCCGTCGAGGCCGATATCGCTGCCGAGTACGTTGATGTGCTGCAGATTCCGGCCTTCCTGTGCCGCCAGACCGAACTGCTGGTCGCTGCTGCCCACACGGGCCGCATGGTGAACATCAAGAAGGGTCAGTTCCTGGCTCCCGAGTCGATGCGCTTTGCCGTGCAAAAGGTGCGCGACGCCGGTAATGACGATGTGGCCATCACCGAGCGCGGCACCACATTCGGCTATCAGGACCTGGTAGTGGACTTCAGGGGCGTGCCTGTGATGCAGGCGTTTGCTCCCGTCATTGTCGATGTCACCCACTCGCTGCAGCAGCCCAATCAGGGTGGGGGAGTAACCGGTGGTCGTCCTGAACTCATCGAGACGATGGCGCGTGCCGCCATTGCTGCCGGTGCCGACGGCCTGTTCCTGGAAACCCACCAGGATCCCTCGGTGGCCAAGAGCGACGGTGCCAACATGCTGCGTCTGGATTTGCTCGAGGGCTTGCTCTCCCGCTTGACCCAGCTGCGTGAGACCATCATCAGAATTGACAACAAACTGTAACAGTTATTGCCTATAACCACTTGCATTATGAATCATACAAGACAGTTCATTATCCTGCTCATCGCCGTCATGTGCGCGATGACCGCTGTGGCCCAGAGCAGCGACCCTGTGCTCAGGGACAAAATCACCGACGCGGTGATGAAAGTCTATGACGAAAAGCTCGCTCAGGACCCTAACGACTATAATACCATGTTCGCCCGTGCCTACCAGCACTACTATAATGGTGAATACAACGCTGCCATTGCCGACGTGAACCAGGCGATGCTGCTCACACCCAAGACGGACAAGGAGTTGCGCTTTGACGAATACATCCTGCGCGCACGCATCAGCGATGCCCGCCACGACTACACGAGCGAGTTGGCCGACTTGCGTCTGGCTCAGGAACTGCAGCCCAAATCGCTGGCATGTACCGACATGATTGCCAAGGCAAACCTCAAGTCAGGCAACCTCAATGCCGCCGAGAAGGCTTTCAAGACCATCCTGCGTGCCGAGTCGATGAACTATGACGCGATGTACGGCATGGCTCAAGTGGAGCAGGCCCGTGGCAATGCCAAGGGCGCCCTCGAATATGTGACCAAGGCGGTGGAACTCTTCCGTGTCGAGCCTCAGGTCTTTGTCAACCGCGCCGACATCTATGCCCGTCAGGGCGACATCAATGCTGCGGTAAGGGACCTGATGCAAGGCATGACCGTGGGTGATGGCGGCAATGCTGCCCAGAGCCTTTTCGACCTGAGTGATACACACTACGACGCCGTGATGAACTCGCTGGCCACTATGGCCGACATGAGCCCCGATATGGGCGGCATGTACCGTTACCTGCGTGCCAACATCGCCATCGACCATTCACGCTATGGCCAGGCGCTGCGCGACCTCAATATCATCAAGCGCAATGGCCTGTATGACAACCACACCGTCTATTATAACCTGGCCAAGTGCTACTTGGAGCTGGCTCGCTATGACGAGGCTCTGGTGGCTGCCGACCAGGCCTTGAACCGTGATCCGTCACAGCCCGAGTATTACCTGATGAAGGCGCTTGCCGAGTTCAACGTGGGCGACGGCGGCCATTACGATACTGCCATGGAGGTGTTGAACCGCTGCTCGGCGATAGCACCGCAGTATGTGCCCATGCTCGTTGCCAAGGCTGCGCTGCTGTCGGGCCAAGGCAAGGACAAGGATGCCCTGGGCTACCTCAATGCCGCTGTAGCCAACGAGCCCGGCAATGCCGAGGCACTGTTGGCTCGTGCCCAGTTGCTGAAGCGGATGGACAATCTGAAACTTGCCGTCAAGGACTATAATATCATGAGCCGGTTGAGTGATGATGTCTATGACCTCAAGGGTATCGGCCTGAGTGAATTGGGCCGTGACAACGATGCCCTGCGCTGGCTCCAGCAAGTGACATCGGTCAATCAGCCGGGAGGTGAGAACTTCTACTATGCAGCCGTCTTTATGGCACTGCGTGGCGATAACTACAAGGCCATGGAGTATCTGCAGAAGGCTATAAACCAGGGCTATGGAAGCCGTTACAGGTTGCAGTATGACGAGCTGTCGCCTGTCAACCTCAAGTCGTTGCGCGGTGAGCCGGGCTTTGATTTGCTCGTCGAGAAGGCTCAGCGTAATTTTGTGGAGGCTTATTAGGCGTTAGGTTTTAGGCTTTAGGCGTTAGGTTTTAGGCTTTAGGCATTAGGTTTTAGGACATTACCTTTTTGGTGTGAGGAGATGGGTACATAGTGTGGTGATGCTCGTCATCATCGTCCTGGTGGCGGTGATGACGGCGTGCAGTTCGACCAAACATGTGCCGCAGGGCAAGTTGCTGCTCGACAAGGTCAACATCAACGTTGCCGACCCTCACAAGGATGTAGAGAAAACGCAACTATACAACTACCTGCGGCAAAACGCCAACCATCGCGTGCTGGGCGGACTCAAGCTGCAGCTGGCTTTTTACAACATCTCGGGCAAGGACTCCACCAAGTGGTTTAATCGCTGGATTCAGCGTGTGGGCACGCCGCCTGTCATCTATGACAGCACGCTCACCGTTGCCAGTGCCGACCAGTTGCATATGGCCCTGAGCAACCGTGGCTTCATGAATAATAAGGTCACCTATCAAGTGGATGCCGACAGCGTTAAACGCAAGGCTCGGGTCAACTATGACATCACGCTGGGTGAGCCCTATTATATCCGCTCAATCGACTACGAAATCCCCGACGAGGACCTGCGCGAAATCATCTTGGCCGACTCGGCCCATTTTACGGTGCGCCAGGGCGACCTGCTCAACTATAACCGCCTGGACGAGTGGCGGCAAGGCATCACCGAGAATCTACGCAACCACGGCTACTATGCCTTCAACAAGGAGTATATCACCTTTATTGCCGACACGGCTGCCAACTCCCACGCTGTCGACCTGACACTCAACAGCCGTGACCCCTACCGCAACGACCGCATGCCCTATTACACCGATCACGAGCCTTTCTACGTGCGTGATGTGGTCTATGTCACCAACTATGATCCGGTAGAGATGCATGACGGCTTTGAAGGCATGGAGGTGGTGACGATGCCTAGCGGTGTGAAGGTCATCGAGGGCGGAGAGCGTTACCTCAGGCTGGACGTGCTGGACGAGGCCAACCACATCGAGCCCGGACAGCTCTACAATGCCGAGGCCATTACCCGCACCTATCGCGCCCTGGGGCGCTTGAACATCCTCAAGCAGATCAACATCGACGTGCGTCCCCTGGGCAAGGTGGACGGCGTGCTCATGGTTGATGCCTATGTGCTGTTGCAGCCCGACAAGTCACAGACGGTGTCGGTATCGCTCGAGGGTACCAATAGCGAAGGCGACTTGGGCTTCGGTGTGGGGTTGGACTATGAGCACCGCAACATCTTCAAGGGAGCCGAGGTACTGAGTGCAAAGGGAAGGGTTTCCTATGAGAGCCTGTCGGGCAATCTGAGTGGTCTGATCAATAACAATTACAGCGAGTACTCGACCGAACTGGGCATCACCTTCCCCAAGTTCATGGCCCCCTTCCTGCACCGTTCCTTCAAGCAAAAGATACAGGCCTCGACGACATTTGCCGTCAACTTCGACTACCAGGCGCGTCCCGATTACACGCGCATCATTGCCGGCGGGGCGTGGCGATACCAGTGGACCGAGCGCAGCCGTCGCATGGCCCACACGTTGACACTGGTGGACTTGAGCGTCATCAGTGTGCCCAAGTCCAATGACGAGTTTTTTCAGCGAATTACCAATCCGCTGCTGTACAATAGTTACCGCGACCACTTGATTATGCGCATGGGCTACAGCTTTTACCGCACCAACAAGGCCGAGATGAACGTCCTGCAGATGGGACGTTTCCAGCGTGACATGTACACCATCCGCGTCAATGCCGAGACGGCGGGCAACCTGCTCTACGGCCTGTCACATCTCTTACGGCAAAAGGCCAGTGATGATGGCAGCTACAAGGCACTGGGCATCCGCTATTCACAGTATGTGAAGGCCGACGCCGACTATGCCTTTACCCACTATATCGACAATCGCCAGAGTATCGCCTTCCACGTGGGTGCAGGCGTAGCCGTCCCCTACGGCAACAGCGACGTGCTGCCCTTTGAGAAACGATTTTACAGCGGTGGCGCCAACAGCGTGCGTGGCTGGGGCGTTCGCACCCTGGGCCCTGGCAGCTTCAACGGCACCAACAAGTTGGAAGACTTCATTATCCAGTGCGGTGACATCCGTTTTGACGTCAATCTTGAATACCGCGCCAAGCTCTTCTGGGTCGTTGAGTTGGGCCTGTTCCTCGACGCGGGCAACATCTGGACCATCAAGGACTACAGCGACCAGCCGGGAGGCGTGTTCAAGTTCAATAAGTTCTATGAGCAGATTGCCGCATCCTATGGCGCCGGTATCCGCTTGGACTTCAAGTACTTCCTCGTCCGTGTCGATATGGGTATGAAAGCCCACAATCCCGCCAGCGGCCAGGAACATTGGCCCCTGTTGCACCCCAAATTCAAACGCGACAGCGAGTTCCACTTCTCTGTCGGCTACCCCTTCTGATAAATTAAAAACAGACCCATTTTTTCAATCAGCTGGCTGTTCTTTTTAGAGATAACTTACGCAATGACTGATTATTGGCGTTGCTGACGAGGCTTTTTAGCGTTTTTGGCGCTTTTGACAGTTGTTCATGTTTTTCTGCTTTTTGTGGTCAAATTATTTGTAATTTTAAAATATTTGTGATAAATTTGCAGGCAAAATAATACAAATCATGCTTTTTGTTTAACCATTAATTACATTAGCTTATGAAAAAATTAGTTTTACTCTTGATGGCTGCATTGGCATTGCCAGTGATGGCCCAGAACGTTGCTACTAAGTCAGAGGCCATGAGGTCGGTTGCTGACCGTGAGAAGACGACTAAGATTACCCCGCTCCCCGCTTGGGACGCTTCAACTCCTCGTGTCTTTACCGAGAAGACCAGGGCCGGCAAGATCTTATGGGACTTCGAGTCCGACGCCTCGTATGAGGGTTGGCTTAGCTATGATGCCGATAACGATGGCTATGGCTGGGAGATTGACGATTACTACAGCTGCAATGGCGGTGACTACAGCTTGACCTCGCGTAGCTATTATGGCGGAGAAGGTCTAACTCCCGACAACTGGCTGATTTCGCCCGAAGTAAATCTCGAGGGCACATTGTCGATTTTCACCGAGAACTACTTGTCTTCTTATCCCGATAAGATCAAGGTTTATGTTTGCGTTGGCGAAGTTGACTTTGACAATATCGAGGAATGCTTCGTGCCTATTTCAGAATTCATCATTCCCGGTACTACATGGGAAGAGCACACCTTCGACCTGAGCGAGTATGGTGGTGCTGTAGGTTGCTTCGCTATCCGTCACTATGACTGCTACGATATGTTCCGTATCCTGGTGGACTACATCTCGATTGGCACAGATGTTCCCATGCCCACCACCCCCGAGGATGTAACCGTTGAGCCCGGCCAGAAGAGTGGTGCTGTACTGTGGACCGACGAGGATGACAGCGAATGGTGCCTGCGCTATCGCGTTTACACCCCGCAGCCCGAGGCTACTGGCTTCTTCGAGGACTTTGAGGCTTGCGAGAACAACCTCCTGCCCGAGGGTTGGACCACTATCGATGCCAATGGTGACAGCTATGACTGGTTCGTTTGGGATCCCATTGCTGCCGGATATGATGATCCCGGCGACGGTATCCGTCTCAATGGCACCAAGTGCGCTACTTCGGCTAGCTATGCAGGCGTAGGCGTTCCTCTTACTCCCGACAATTGGCTGATCACTCCCAAGGTAACCTTCCCTGCCAGCATGTCGTTCTATGCTGCAGGCCAGGATCCCAATTATGCAGGTGAGATATTTGCAGTGTATATCTGCACTGGCGATCCCAGCACTCCTGACAACTTCGTGAAGCTGACTGAGGACATCACCGCTACCAGCCCCATCGAGCAGTACATCGTTGACTTGAGCGAATATGAGGGCATGGAGGGCTACATCGCATTCCGTCACTACAACATTTCTGACATGTTCCGCCTGAACATCGACGATGTGCTCATTGGCGAGATGCCCGAGCCCGTTGAGGAAGCAGAATGGATCTATGTTGACGGCATCACCTCGACCGACTACCTCATCACCGGTCTGGTTCCCGAGACCACCTACGAGGTACAGGTAATGGCCGTTAACGAGTATGGCGAGAGCGACTGGACACCTTCCTGCATCTTCACCACCAAGACCAAGACCTCGATCGACGAGATCGTTACCAACGTTAAGGGTGACAACAACTACTACAACCTGATGGGTCAGAAGATGAATCCCGCTAACTTGCCCGCTGGCATCTACATCCACAACGGCATGAAGATCATCATCAAGTAACCCATTAAGCTACAAGCTTTAACAACCTAATCACCGAGGCGGCGCCCTACACCAGGGCACCGCCTCTTTCCATCCCTGCTTTCTGCATGGGCTGATAAGCAATCTTCGATATAATTGAAGTTCAATAATATTATTGGCGGCAAGTTACAGAATTGGCTGTCTCGCTGTAAATTTGCAGCATGTCTTTTCGAGGATAACCCCATTGAGCCTGAACCTCAGCTCAATAAGACAAATGGAGGGTGTGTCATAACAAACGCCTATAATCATAAATCAAGCTTCGCTTGAGAAATTTAACAAAATTATAAATAAAATTATAATAAAAATCAAATTCGACAGATTGGTATACGAATTTTGCTTAATTCTCGGCCGTTAGGCCGATTAAAACCTAACGCTAGAATTATGACACACCCTCATTAACTGTATATTGAACTAATTCCTTCAGGAGTGCATGATATTTGGTTTTAATTCTTAAGAATGATATCGATAAGGGCGCCCACATCAGCAATGCTGACCTGTCCATCACCATCCACATCACCAATTTTGGGCTTGCCTGTATTGCCCATATCCTTTTCAGTGATACTGGTAAAATTCTTCCAATAATTAGTGTTATCGTAACTGGTTGAAGATCCAATGGGAATGAACAGATTTGCAGTAGTATATACAGTAAAGCAGTTTGCGTTATCCATTACGGGTGCAGTTTCGTTGCAAGAATTAATGGTCTTGATGGCATTGCATCCGCTGAAAGCGGCGTAACCGATAGTGTTGACGCTGTATCCCAATGTCAAAGTCTCTATCTCAACACAATTGAGAAAAGCCCAACTACCGATAGTCTTCACTGTATTGGGAAGATATACTGCCGGCAAGATGCTACAATCTCTGAAAGCCGAAGAGTTGATGTTAACGACACCCTCATCAATGGTGAGGTCAGAAAGGTGATTACATCCATTGAATGCAGACGTGCCAATGGTCTCGACATTGCCAGGAATGGTGACGCTGATGAGACTTGTGCAGCCTTCAAACGCACTGTTGGAGATTTCCTTGAGGGTATTGCCTATAGTGAGGTTTTCTAGGCTAGTGCAGCCCAAGAAGGCTCCCTCACCCAAAGTCTCTGTGCTATTGGGGATGGCAACGGCTTTGAGATGCGAGCAGCCATCGAAAGCATGGTAGCCAATTGACTGGAGCTTTTCTCCCAAAGTCAAAGTCTCCATCTCAACACAATAGAGAAAAGCCCAACTACCGATAGTCTTTACTGTATTGGGAATACGTACTGCCGGCAAGATGCTACAATCTCTGAAAGCCGAAGAGTTGATGTTAACAACACCCTCATTAATGGTGAGGTTCGAGAGGTGATTACATCCATTGAATGCAGACGTGCCAATGGTCTCGACATTGCCAGGGATGGTGACGCTGATGAGGCTTGTGCAGCCTTCAAACGCGCTGTTGGAAACTTCCTTGAGTGTGTTACCAATAGTGAGGTTTTTTAGGCTAGTGCAGCCCATGAAGGCTCCCTCGCCCATGGTCTCTGTGCTATTGGGAATCACTACTGATGTAAGAAGGGTGCATCCATCGAAAGCATGGTAACCAATTGTTCTTACTTTGTTGCCGATAGATATTGATGATAACTCGGAATTACCATTGAATGCCCAACTGTCAATTCCAGTGACATTATAAGTTGTTCCGTTATGGGTTACTGTGGCGGGAATTGTCACATTGCCAGTGTAGTGGGTTCCATCATCGCTCCTGGTCACGGTAGCGGTGCCATCGCTACTGTTGATGTTGTAGTAAATGCCGTTTGACTTAAAGTCATAAGCGTTTGCGGTGAATGCCCCAATGAACAAACATGCAATTAAAATTGTAGAGTTTAATAATTTCTTCATTTGCGTAGTCTTTTGAGTGGGTTATTAGTTCTAATATAAACTGTTATATACGATTCAGATTTTAGTCTTACTTTTAATTGATGAGAAGGATTTCTTGTACTGTTTTGCCGTCTTCCCAGTCCATCCAAAGGGTGTACTTGCCGATTTCGTAACTGAGTCGTGGAAAATCTGCCCATTCATCGGGAACAATCTTCTTTACGCCCTTAAAGGCTTCGACTTGCTTTTGTGTCATGCCAACGTGCATACCGTTCTCCATGGGGATGTTGGGCGTTGTGACGGTAATACTGCAAATCTTGTTTTTCTCGTCAACTTCGGCACTGAAGATTTCTTTTCCTTTCTCGTCATAGAACTGCCAGTAATATCCCATGAAATCTCCACAGTCCCAGATTTCTTGCTTTTCTTTCTTGGCGTAAACACCCTTGCAACTTGCAGGCAAACTCACGGGGTTGGCTCCAAACACAACAGGTTCAATGCCCTTGTCTGTAATGACTAGTTTGTTCGGCTTGGCTTGGGTGGCAGCGGCAGGGGCTTTGGCGGTTTCTTTGGCCTTGGGCTTTGTTGACTCGGTTTGGGTTTTCTCCTTGGCGTTGCTCTTGGCGGATGTTGTCGTGGTGGCAGTGCCTGCCTTGGCAGTCTCTTTAGCCTTGGTTGTGGTTTTAGCCTTGGGTGTCTCTTTGGCTTTGGATGGTGATTTGACCTTGGCTTCGCTTGCCGATTTTGTTTTGGGTTTATTGCTGGTGGTGACGGTGGCTACATTTCCCTTTGAGCCGTTGATGACGGCTTTTGCCATCTGCTTCTTAGTGTTCTGACGTGAGGTTTGCGCCGTTGCGGGTAATGAAATGGCACAAACGGCTATTATTGCTGTAAGCACAGCGGTTTTGAAGACGTGTTTCATCGTTTTTATTGTTTATGAATAATTGTTTGAGGTGTATATTGAACTCAGATTATTGTCGATAAAAGTAGTGGTATATACCTACTATCCTTATGCAGCATAGTGAATTACTTGTCAAAAGCGCTATAGTCAAACACTTCCATATTGATGACCTCTTTGCTGTTTACCATATCAAGTGTCATGGAAATTTTTCCCAACTCGATACAGTAGATCATATAATCGGCTTCGGGGTCGGGCTCAATTAACTTGGCTCCTTCGATTTTGAGAGCCTCGTCACGGCTCATTCCCACGTGGGCACCTTGTGCTGTCTTGATATCTGGTGACTTGACAATCACCCGAAAGATGGCGCCCTCATTATCCTCGGCGGTAAAGAGTAATTGGCCATCCTTGTCATAGAAGTACCAACCCTCGACCTCGTCCAAGCCGATTTCTTCATAGTCACGGCCCTCGAGCGAGACATATTCCTTGCGGGCATATAGACCGTCAACCGATTCGGGCAAATCCTTGATATTGGCCCCTATGACAACAGGTGCCAATCCCTCCTCAGTGAGTATGGGGGCGACCGGCGCAATTTGCTCACTAGCAGTTGCTATGGTATCACCATCAGCGTTGTTTTGATCACTGGAAGCATTGTTACTACAAGCCGTGAACATCAGTGCAGTCACGGCTATCATTACGGTTTTGAAGAAGTGTTTCATCGTTTTATATGTCGTTTAGGTTAATGTAATCGGTGATTAAGAGAGATGCACAAGCAAGGAAATTCACTTTGTTTGTGATTGCGAAGATAATAAAAAGAGTAGATAAAAGATGGGTTAGGAGCCAGTTAATGATACTGGCTCCTGTTGAAAACTACCATTTTTAGTAGTATAATGTTGATGCTTGAGGTAACGGCTAGGCGACGGCGAAGATGATGATGAGTTCGGCGATGAGGACTCGCATGAACATGGTCAAGGGGTAGACGGTGGCGTAGGCGACGGCGGGAGCGTCGTTGCCGGCGGTGGTGTTGGCGTAGCCCAGGGCGGGGGGATCGGTCGTGGCACCGGCCACAAGTCCCATGATGGTGCAGTAGTTAAGATGGAGTTTGCCGCGTGCCACCACCACTGCGATGAGCAGCGGGATGATGGTGATGAGGAAGCCGTAAAGTACCCACAGCGCGCCATTGGCACTCAGGATGGTTGACACGAACTTGCCACCGGCGGCAAGGCCTACCGAGGCGAGGAACAGGCACAGGCCCAATTCACGCAACATTAGGCTGGCTGCGGTGCTGGTATAGGTGACCAGACGGGCCTTGTAGCCGTAGCGTCCGATGAGGATGGCGACCACCAGGGGACCACCGGCCAGACCGAGTTTCATGGGCACCGACATGCCGGGCAGCATGATGGGGATGGAACCCACGATGATACCCAGGAAGATGCCGATGAACATGGTGAACAGGTTGGGGTGCTCCAGACGCTTGTAAGAGTCGCCCATGCGCTTGCCCAGGCGGTCCACGTCCTCTTCACGTCCCACGACGGTGAGGCGGTCACCCACCTGCAGCGACAGGTTGGGGCTGGCGAGCAGCTCGACGCCGGCACGATAGACGCGTGTAACGTTGACCTTGTAGCCCTCGTGCAGACGGATGGAGCCGATTTTGCGTCCGTTGAGTTCGTTGTTGGTGATGACGATGCGCTTGCTCACGATGCCCTTAGGCGTGGTCTCGACTTGCCAGTCAAAGTTTACGTGCGGGCCGATGATGGCATCGAAGATATCCTGATCGTGTGCGCTCATGACGATGCGCAGCACGTCGTCCTTGCGGATGATGGTCTCGCCCTGCGGAATCTCGACGGTGCCATCGGCGCGTTTCATGCGCGAGATGGTGAAGTTGCGGTCGATGATGCTGTGCAGGCGCGTCACGGGAATGTCGTCGATGAGTTTATTGGTCACCTGATAGGTGATGACGTGGGGCTTGAGCTGGCTGTCCTCCTTCTCACGCTCAATCTCATTGATTTCCTTATCAACATTGATTTTGAACATGGCCTTGAGCAACACCATAGACAGGATGATGCCGATGACACCCAGGGGATAGGCGGCGGCATAGCCCAGCGACATAGACTCGTTCAGGTCGCTGGCACGGTCGCCCACAGTCTCGATGATGGCTTGCTGGGCAGCACCCAGTCCGGGCGTATTGGTCACGGCACCGCTCATCACGCCCACCATGTCGGTGATGCTGATGTTGCCCGCGATGAAGTAGATGGCGAGAGCCACCACCACGTTGAGGCCCACGATGAGCATGGCAACGCCGTTGAGCTGGATGCCCTCGTGCTTGAACGATGAGAAAAAGCTGGGGCCCACCTGCAGACCGATGGAGAAGATGAACAGGATGAGGCCAAACTCCTGGATGAACTTGAGTGTGGCCGGGTCAACTTCCACGCCGAGGTGGCCGACAAGGATACCGCAGAACAGGACAAAGGTGGCACCGAGCGAGATGCCGAAGATCTTGACTTTGCCCAGCATTACACCTATAGCGATAACGATGGCATAGATGAATAGGGTGTGTGCCACGCTGTTGCCGATGAATAATTCAGTTAGCCAGTCCATATTTTAGTTTTTAGTCCTTAGTTCTTAGTTTCTAGTCCCTAGTTTCTAGCTGTTAGTCCTTAGTCCCTAGTTTCTAGTTTTTGGTTGTTAGTTGTTGGTTCTTTTAGGGGGTGTTAGGAGATGCTGATGCCGTTCTCGACGATGTCGAGGATTTCAATCGGGTTGTTGACAATGGCATCGGCATGGTACTCAACGAGTTCCTTCTTGCTGCGGAACCCCCAGGTGACGCCCACGGTGTCGATGCAGGCACGTCGACCGGCTTCCATATCCACACCGCTGTCGCCACTGTAGAGCGCGTCAGCCTTGGCGACCTTGGCTTTGGCGAGGATGGTGAAAAGCACGCTGGGATCGGGTTTGACGTTCACGCCCTCGCGGTGTCCCTCGATGGCGATGAAGTTGATGTCGGGGAAGAAGTGGTTGATGATTTTATCGACCGCTTTCTGGTACTTGTTGCTGGCCACCGCCATGGCCACTCCCATGTCGCGTAGGTCCTGCAGCAGCTCGTACATTCCGTTATAGGGCTTGGTGTAGTCGATGCAGTGCACATCGTAGTACTCGAGAAAGTCGCCCAACACGCGGTCTACGGTCTCGTCGTCGCGGGCATCCTCGGGCAGCACACGCGTCATCAGGCGGCGCACGCCGTTGCCCACAAAGTAGGGGTAACTCGCCATGCTGTGGGTGGCATAGCCATTGCGTTCCAGCGCATAGTTGGCAGCCTGTCCCAAGTCCTCGATGGTGTTGAGCAGCGTGCCGTCCAGGTCAAAAATCACCAGTTTCTTCATGACTCATTCTATATTATGCTGCAAAGGTAATATAAAGTTTTGAGTTGAAGGCTTGCTGCTGCCAGTTTTCACCCCTGAACCAAAGAGAGGATGTCCCGAATGCGCGTGCAATCGTTTGCGTTGATTTTTGGGGATGGAACAGTGGAGCGTGACGGGCTAAATGGCAAGGAATGAGTAATTTTGGACTGCAATTCTGAGGGCGCCAACGCCCTGCTGACCATCGGAATAACCAAAAATCAAATAATAGCTTTAAGAACCAAGGATATGAAAAAGACAACTGCTTTATTTCTTGCGCTTGTGATGTCGCTGCTGACATTGCAGGTTAGCGCCCAGATGTATATCGTGGGCGATGGCCCCTTCGGCGGGTGGAACCCCGCTGGGGGCGTTCGGATGAATGCCAAGGCCGACGGCACGTACTACCTGACGACGACGGTCAGTGGCAAGGTATATTTTGTGTTTGCCGACAATCAGGCCTCATCGCCTGATGATTGGGACACGTTTAACAACAACTACCGCTATGGTCCTCAAGGCAGCGACCAGGCGGTTACTGCCTTTGACACGTGGATACCTACCCAAAAGAGCGCATCGGGCGCTTACTACTTCACGGGCAATGGCTCGAGTTACACGTTTAAGTTTGACACGATCAACAAGCGTTTCCTGATTTTCAGCGAAGGTGGTGAGCCCGTCAATCCCTTGACCGGGCACCTGTACATCCTGGGCGAGGCCAACGGCAACAGCTGGAATCCGAGCCAGGGCGTCGAGATGAGCACTGCCGACGGCAATGTGTTTACCACCCAGGTGACCTTCAACGGCGAATGGTCGGAGGAGGATGCCAACGTGAGCTACTTCTCGTTTACGACCAAGCTGGCTACCAGCAGCGATGACTGGGACGGCATCTTGCCCTACCGTCTCTCGCCCGTGAGCGAGGGCAACTACTGGGTGACTTCGGCAACACTGGGCCAGACCATTCCCTTGAATGCCTTTGGTGATAATGTGGACATCTCTTTCCGTATTCCTGCAGGAACCTATAACATCACCGTCGACGTGAACGCCTTGACGTGTGTCATCACGCGTGAGGGTGGCTCCACGCCTGTTGCCGGCAAGGGCTGGCCGTCGATGTACGGCGGCGTGATGCTGCAGGGCTTCTACTGGGACAGCTACAAGGCCACCAAGTGGAGCACTTTGACCGAGAATGCCCAAGAACTGGGCCAGTATTTTGACGTGGTGTGGGTGCCCAACTCGGGCAGCATCGATGCCAACGGCACCGCCCAGAGCATGGGCTACATGCCCGTTTATTGGCTGAAGCACAACACCTGTTTCGGCACCGAGTCGCAGCTGCGTGAGATGATCACCACCTTCCACAACCGCAACACCAGCGTGCTCATGGACATGGTCATCAACCACAAGAGCGGCAAGACCGGTTGGGTGGATTTCGCCAACGAGACCGTTACCGGCCCCGTCACTGGCGAGGAGTACAGTATGACCTGGTCGCTGGCCGACATCTGCCGCAACGACGAGTGCGCGGGTTCGGGCTATGCCCCCACCGGTGCTAACGACGAGGGCGAGAACTTTGACGGCAGCCGTGACCTGGACCACACCAGCGCCAATGTGCAGAAGAACGTCAAGACCTATCAGAAGTACCTCATCGACGAGTTGGGTTATGACGGTTTCCGCTACGACATGTGTAAGGGTTATGCGGGCTACTATGTGGGCCTGTACAACAAGGCCAGCGAGCCCGCTTTCTCGGTGGGCGAGTATTGGGACGGTAATGCCGAGACCCTGCGCTGGTGGCTGAACGAGACCAAGCAGGACGACCGCATCCAGACCGCCGTGTTTGACTTCGCCCTGAAGTACCCGATGCAGAGCGCCTTTGGCGGCTGCACCTGGAGCGCCCTCAACGATAAGGGCCTGGCTGCCGACAAGAACTATCAGCGCTACTCGGTGACCTTTGTCGACAACCACGACACGGGCCAAAACACCAACTATGACTGCCTGAAGACCAACGTCATGCCCGCCAATGCCTTTATCCTGACAATGCCCGGCACGCCGTGTATCTTCTACAAGCATTACCTGGCTTACACTCAGGAAATCAACAACTGCATCAAGGCCCGCCGCGCCGCTGGCGTCCACAACCAGAGCGACATCCTCACCCAGCAGGAGAGCAGCGGTGGCTACATCCTCGAGACCGAAGGCACCCGCGGCAACCTGTACCTGCAGGTGGGCGGCGCCGTGTTCAACGGAGCACCCTCGGGCTACACCCTGGTTCAGGGCGGTGACGGTTACAACCTGTACATCAGCAACGGCATCGACTGGCAGCACGTGGGCAAGGATGGCCGCATCCTGGGCTATCCCGTGGTAAGCAAGGCCGCCGGCAACTATGTGGGCAGCGTGACCCTCACGGTTGCTCCCAGCGCCAGTGGCACCACGCTCGTCTATACCACCGACGGCAGCGAACCCACCATCAGCAGCGCTACCATCACTGCTACGACCACGCTGACCTTTACCGAGAACACCACGCTCAAGGTGGGTGTGCTCAACGGTAACCAGGTCGAAAACGTCGAGAGCTACATCTATACCATCACTGCTGCCGCCACCACGGGCATCAACATCTATGTCAAGACCTCGATGAACGATGCCTATATGTGGGCATGGAGCGGTGACGAGAGCCTGACTGGTGACAGCTGGCCTGGCAAGAAAATCAGCACGCTCGACAAGGTGACCCTTAACGACATCGAGTGGTACTGCCTGCATGCCGATGCCGATGAGGTGAATGTCATTTTCAACAATGGAGAATTTGGCTTTGAGAACCAGACGTCGGCCATCAATGTGACGCGCGACGCGTTCTTCATCTATCCCAACAGCGACCTGTCGACCTACAAGTACAGCGCTGCCGACACCTATGTTGACGTGACCGAGAAGTATGCCGGTACCGGAGCAGCTGGCTTCGGCAAGGTATATGTACTGGGTAACATCAACTCGGCCAGCTGGTCGCCCAGCAACGGTTACGAGATGACGACGACCAATGGCGAGAAGTACACGGCAACCATCGACTTTGTGGATCCCTACGGCGGTTACAGCTACTTCAGCTTCACCAAGGCGCTGGGCAACTCGTGGGACGAGATCGCCGGCGACCGTATGGGCGCCACGAGCAACAACTACCTCATCAACGAGGCCCGCTTGGGCACCGAGCTCGCCGTGGTTGCAGGAACCAACTCCTTCAGGATTCCTACCGGCAAGTACAACCTGACGTTGTACCTCGAGGGCGGTATCCTGGTTGTGGACAGGTGGACCGAGCCCGTGACTGTCTTGCGCGGTGACGTGGACAAGGATGGCGAAATCAACATCAGCGACGTGACCGTGCTGATTGACTACCTGTTGACAGGCAATGCTTCGGCTCTGAGCCTCGACAATGCTGACTGTGACCTCGACGGCGAAATCAACATCAGCGACGTTACCGAGCTGGTTGACTATCTGCTGTCTGGAGTATGGTAAGGATTCCAGTTGAGCTTGAGCTCAACTGGAGGTCTAGAGTCTAGAGTCTAGAGTTTAGGGTTTAGAGTTTAGAGTAGGGGATTGTGCGGGTCGCAAGACAAAAACACCCGCCGCACTCTACTCTGAACTCTAAACTTTTCATTACCTTTGCAGTCGAGAAACGATGGAGAAACAGTACGATAATATTATCATCGGTATCGACCCGGGCACCAACGTCATGGGTTATGCCCTGCTGGGCGTGAAAGGCAAGAAGCCCGAGCTCATCGTCATGGGCGTGCTGCAGCTTAACCGCATGGAGGACCATTACCTGCGGCTGCGGCACATCTACGAGCGCGTGAGCGGTGTCATTGCCGAGTATCTGCCCGACGAGATGGCCATCGAGGCACCGTTCTACGGCAAGAATGTGCAGTCGATGCTCAAATTGGGCCGGGCCCAGGGCGTGGCGATGGTTGCCGCCCTGAACCGCGAGATTCCCATCACCGAGTATGAGCCTCGCAAAATCAAGATGGCCATTACGGGCAATGGCGCCGCCAGCAAGGAGCAGGTGGCCATGATGCTGCAGCGCACGCTAGGCATCGATGAGGCACAGATGCCTGCACTGCTCGACGCTACCGATGCCCTCGCAGCTGCCCTGTGCCACTTCTACGAGCGCAACAAGCCCTTCACCGGCAAGGGCGCCAAGTCCTGGAAATCCTTCATCGCCCAACACCCCGATAGGGTGAAAAAGTAAGCACCCGTGCTCCAAGTGTAAAGCAAGGCTAAAAAAACGTTAAACGAATGGCAATGTCGATTCTTTTGCCATTCTTTTTTTGCTGAATGATTGAAAATGAGTAACTTTGCAAACATGATTTATTGAAAATAATGAGAGAAAAAGTATTCATATTGCCGTTATTGGCCACTTGTGGCAGTTTTGCAGCAAGTGTGCCGCAACGGTCCAGGAAAAAAGTTTATTTAGATAAATGCTGTGCTGCGTTCATCGGGATAACCCGGTAGGTGCAGCACGGTTTGTTAGGTACCCTTAATGTGTGTTGTTTTATGAATAGGTTTCTACTTTTGTTTGTGATCTGCTTTGTTGCGGGTTATGCCAGTGCAACCGGGATGGCTCCTGCGCTTGCCGGAGATGATGGGCCGGTGTACGGCTTGGGAGACATCAGCAGTTTGCCGAAAGGCACTCAGGTCACTCTGGGCTATGATGCCACTGTGCTTTACGATGATTATTTTGTGACCTTTGTGAAAGATGAGACCGGCTATGCGGCATTGAATGTCCGTATTGGACTAAGTGACGGAGATGTGATTCAAGCCGGTTATACCGCAACCGTGGGGGGTAGTAATGGCTTTGGGATGGCCGAACTGAAAGATGTGTCGGGCATTGTGAGAGCCGATTATGTCAATCAACCCCTTGCCGAGGAAGTGACCATTAACCAGATTGACTACAGCCTGCTGGGGCATTTTGTTGTGCTGCGCAATGTGGTTCTCAATGAGATGGATAGGATATTGAGGGATGCTGCAGGCAATACGGTCAACGTTTATCAGGAATTTATGTTTCCGATGGTCGTGGGCTATGAATATGAGGAATCGGATCCTGAAGACTGGTACGTCTTCGTGGTCGATGACAACACGGTTTACCTGAGCCGTAACATTTTCTATTATGGGTTGGGCTATGATTACAGTGGCTTGGCTGATAATACCGAGGTGAGGTTACGCTTTAATACGACGGTACTGTACCAGCATGGGGACTATCTGTATGTCAAGGACCGCACGGGCTATGGTCTGCTCTATGGCCCGACCGAACGGACTTACACTACTGGAGATGTCATTCCCCCAGAGATTTATGTCAACAAGACCATGGCCGATGGCGAGGTGCTGCTGAAAAACCCCAAGAACATGCGGGCCACGTTGCCCGGTCATGAAACGATAGTGCCCGAAGATATCCAGCCCACCGACCTGAACCATGAGCATTGGGCTCACATGGTGGCCCTGCATGATGTTACCGTCAGCGGTTTGGATGGGACGGATTTTGTGCTCACCGATGCCCATGGCAACACCAGCCGTGGCAACAACACCTTTGAGCAGGAGTTGAGCGAGGGCCACTATGATGTGCTGCAGGGTATCGTAGGCAGCCATGAGATGCCCAATGGGCGGATAGAGTACCGCCTGTTGCCGATTTTGCCGACCGATACGGCCGAAGTGCGTACGATAGCCGAATTGCTGGAGTGCCCGAGTGGCCAGGTTGTGCGCATTGTTGAACCGCTGACCGCTATTTATCAGAATGGGGCTTATCTGTATGTGCGCGATTGCGTGGGCGACGAAACGTTGATTTATGGTGACCAGGAGGAAACCTTCGAGAACGGCGACATCATCGTCAATGCCCTGGCCCGCTGGTCAAATGAGAATCTCACACCCCCGCACATGTATTACCCGTATTATGCCAAGCAGGTGATGCCCGTCGGCGGGTGGACTGTTGCTGCCCATGGTGAGCCGGTCAAGCCCACTCCAGCCACGATTGCCGATGTCGATGACAGGTTGTTACACCATTACATCGTGTTGCAGGGCGTTTATCGCTACTCTTCCAATCAGCTCAAGGATATGGAAACAGGCTTTAAAGTGACGCTCCACAACATGTTCAATATCACTTACCCCGAGGACAATACCATACCCTATGATGTGGTCTGCTTCGGCGCCTTCTATTATTCTACCAGCTGGAATGTGTTTCCCATCGAGTTCAGGAAGCATGTGGCAAAAGGCGACGTGAACGAAGACGATGACGTGAATATCGCTGACGTGAATGAGATTATCAGGGTCATCTTGACTGGCGATGACACTTCAGATAGTCAGGCAGACGTAAATAGTGATGGCGAGGTGAACATTGCCGACGTGAACTGCGTCTTGGACATTATCTTGACAGCAGCCCTGTGAATGATATAAACCGGTAAAGTCTTATCCCTTTCAGGTATGAGGCTTTACTGATATATGATATTGATAGTGAGAGGCTTAAGGATGCGAAAAGAAATTGTTGAAAAAATCCCTCGAAATATCGTGCCCATGATGAAAAAAATGCCTATCTTTGCACCCGAAATAAGGGCTTTAGATTAGAATGTCAGTTTATTCTTTGGGCATACCTTTCAAGATAACTTGTAGCGGTGAGGCGGCAAGCCAATTCCATAACCCGCTGCAAGAGAGGGGGTCCAGCGACAAACGCGCCAGATTAGACGGGAATAGTACCGCTAATGTGGCGCGAACTCTTTTATAAATGATAGTTTAATCAACCAAATATTTAATAATTACTAGTTATTCATTTATTAAAACTATTTACTTTTATGTTGAGAACAGTTAAGCTTTTGGCTTTGGTGGCAATGTTCCTGGTAGCATTGTCGTCGAGTGCTCAGGTGACGACTTCGGCGCTGTCCGGTGTTGTGACCGATGAGAACCAGCAGGCGATGATT
>JAEEGF011148068.1_pt1 | contig 64085 bp, 48 predicted proteins | sample 9134171 | NCBI WGS metagenome assembly JAEEGF01 (sample SAMN16246542, study PRJNA631951) | gut metagenome | biome: gut microbiome; feature: rumen; material: AP-attached | host: Bos | place: Iran: Karaj | collected 2018-10 | reverse complement strand
CCAGATAATCTTCATACTTCTTTACCGCTTCCTTCATCTGATCTTCAGACAAAACGGGAGTTACAATGAAAACGGTTTCGTACTGATTCATAATTTACTGATAATTAGTGTTTTAATATTTATACTTCTTGCTTTTTAAGCGACTGCAAAGATACATCTTTTTCTCTAATAAACAAATGGTTACTGAAAATTATTTTTTATAGAGTTCAAAGACGTTCATATTGGTCCATTGCGTGGGTTGCAACTTGCTGTCGCTCATGGTGGCGTCGAGGTTGCTGATTCTTCCAGAAAGACATTGCTCAGCAAAGGCACAGAAAAGGTCAACTGACCCGGGGAACCATGAGGCTACCTCGTGTCCGATGCCGTCAAAATGGATGAACCAGTGAGGGATTTCCTGTTGATCCATGACCTTGTCGAGGGTCTTTGAGCCGAACAGTTTGGCTTTAAAAGGCAGACCGAATTTTTTGTACGCCACGATCTTGTCCTTGGTTCCATGCATCAGCAGGGTGGGTGCGGGACTGGTGTCGTAGTGGAGATCTCTCTTGCGACATAGGATTCCTCCCGAATATGGGATCAGGGCTGCGGGTCTCCATTTTTCTGGTAGGGCCGAGGCTAAAGGAAGGTTGTTGCATCGGCTGTAGTCGAGTTGTAGGATGGTGATGGCTCCCGCCGAACTACCCGTGAGGATGATACGTGTTGGGTCGATGTTCAACTCATCGGCATGGCGACATATCCATGAAACGGCCTCGGCGCAGTCTTCTGTAGCAATATCAATGCAATATTGGAACAGATTCGTGGCTTTCGATAGGCTGGAATTCTCCTTCACCATCTTGGCATCCTTCATTCCCAGCCGATAGTCGATGCTGATAACGGTGAAACCGCGGTTGAGAAGCGAGTCTGCAAGGGCGAGCTGGTAACTGTTGTCGCGAGCTCCTGCGAAAAACCCTCCGCCAAAAACGGCAAGTACTGAGGCTTTGTCGGCTCTGGGTACTTTGGGTTTGTGCACATCTAAATATAAAGTAGAGTCTCGCTCAACAAATGGATAGGTGGTCTTGGTTTGCGATAGGGCGTTGAATCCGCAAAAGAGCATGACAAAGCTTAAAAGCAAGAATGACTTCATGTTATTTCCTTTTTTCTGCAAAGATAAAAATTAAATTGTTTTTGTATTTTTTTGAGAGGTGGGTTTTACTTTTGACTGGTGAGGTTTTCTAACATCTTTTGAAGCATGAAGGCTGCGGCGTGGCCGTCTCCGAAGATGGGTGGGAAATCGATAGGGGGATGCTGAAGATAATTGCGGCATGCCTCTAATATTTTGCTGTTGTCGGCGTCGGCTAATGTGGCGGCACCAGTCTCCACAATTTCCACCCACTCGGTCTCAGGGCGGAGGATCACACAGGGTTTCTTGAAAAAGTAGGACTCTTTCTGCACTCCGCCAGAGTCGGTAAGCACCAGTTGAGCGTGTTTCTCCAGTTGAATCATCTCAAGGAAGGAGACGGGCTCGGTGATTTTGATGTTCTCATGGTTCATCAATCGTTTTTTCTTCTCGGGATTTACCAGTAGGTCCACCATCTTTCGGGTTCGGGGATGCATGGGCAGCACAATGGCGATGTCATTTGATAGGGTGATGACAGCATCCAGGATGGCGTTGAGACGTTCTGGGTGGTCGGTGTTGCTGTCGCGGTGCAAGGTGGCCAGCACGTATGGTTTCTCATCCAATCCAAGTTGCTGGAGCAGATTGGATTTTTGGTCTGCGATGGTCGAGAAGTACAGACTGTTGTCGTACATGATGTCACCGCAGTGATATACTTTAGGGTTGTCGATGGTGAAGGGACCGTCCTGATTCATCTTGAAACCTTCTTTGGCAAGGTTGTCGAACCCCGCTCGGGTAGGGGAGAAGAGCAGCGTGGAGCAGTGGTCGCACACGATGCGGTTGATTTCTTCGGGCATGCTTTTGTTGAACGAACGCAGTCCGGCTTCGATGTGAACCACGGGTATGTGGATTTTGGATGCTGCCACGGCACCAGCGAGGGTAGAGTTGGTGTCGCCATACAGCACGATGCAGTCGGGCTTTTCGTCCATAAGAATCTTTTCAATGCCTTCGATCATCCGGGCGGTTTGGACGCCGTGTGATGCTGAGCCTACATGCAGGTTGTAATCAGGATGTGGGATGCCGAGTTCGTTGAAGAATACTTGCGACATGTTGTCGTCATAGTGTTGTCCGGTGTGGACGATGACTTCTTGGATTTGCCCAGCATATTGTTGTTTGATGGTGCGGCTCAGTGCTGCGGCTTTGATGATCTGAGGTCTGGCTCCGATGATGGTGATGATTTTCATTCCGTTGTTTGTTTGAGAGTTATAGTGCATGTTCTTCCATAAGTCCGTGTTCGGCAAAGCTGTAATAGTTGTTCTCGCCGATGATGAGATGGTCCATGACGGTGATGTCCATGACTTTGCCTGCGAAGATAAGTTTTTTTGTCAAAAGTTTGTCTTCTTTGCTTGGTTTTATGATGCCGGAGGGATGATTATGGCAAAGGATAATGGCGGTGGCTTCTTTCAGGAGGGCGCTTTTGAAGATCACTTTAGGGTCGGCGAGGGTGGCGGTGCGTCCTCCGATGCTGATACGTTCTGCTTTGATGAGTCGGTTTCCTTGGTTGAGGTATGCCACCATGAAATTCTCTTTTGTAGGGTCGTCAATGAACGGGAGGAAACACTCGTAAGCTTCTTTGCTATGGATGATTTGCTGGCGTTCCTCGGGGGTGTCGAGGCTGCGTCGTTTTCCAAGTTCGAGTGCTGCGATGATGCTTACAGCTTTAGCTTGTCCAATCCCCTTGTGTTGGGTGAGTTGCTCGAGGCTGCATTTTGACAGTTCCGTGAGGCTGTCGTTGCAGCTTTTGAGTACCTCTCGGGCAAGGGTTACAGCCGACTGTTCTCCATTTCCTGAGCCAATCAGGATGGCAATCAACTCTGCATTGCTCAGGGAGGCTTTGCCTTTGTGAATCATTTTCTCGCGGGGGCGGTCGTCTGCCGCCCATTCTTTAATGCTCCGGTTTTCTGTGTTTGCCATGGATGGGGTGTTAAAATCGGTCGCAAGTTACAAAAAATTCCACGAATTATAACAAAAAACCTCCCCTAAAATAAATAGGAGAGGTTTTTTGTTATGATGAAATAGTTTTATTAAGCCAATTTGGCGGTATATTTGGTCAATTTGGACTTCAGATTACCAGCTTTGTTCTTGTGGATGATACCGCGTTTTGCTAACTTGTCGATGATGGAGTACATCTTCGGCAGCTTGGTCTCAGCCTCGGACTTCTCGGTAATGGTTCTGAACTTCCTGACTTCGTTACGCATGGACTTGGCATAGTAACGGTTGTGGAGACGTCTCTTTTCAGTTTGACGAATTCTCTTGAGTGAAGATTTGTGATTTGCCATTTTTTTATTGTATCTTTTTGTTTCTTTTTTCTGTAATCGGGCTGCAAAATTACAACTTTTCTTGATACAAACAATTTTATTTTGGAATTTTTTTTGTTTTTAAGAAAATGTTTTCACCGAATAGCAGCTTTATACATCATTTTATCTTCGTTTTCCGTGTTTATTATCTCGTTGAGAACCACATCGATGAAGGTGTTTCGCTCGAGTTTTTGCGCTGGTATTTGTATTGGAATATAGTTTTCGCCATAGCCTCTCGCCATGCCTTTGGTGTCTATTCTCTCGATGAGCAAGCGTTGTGTCGTTCCTTTCATCTGCTCGAAATACTTGAGTTTGTTTTCTAAGGAGATGCGTCTCATTACCTCACTTCGCAGTGTTTTCACGTCTTCAGGAACTTGGTCGGGCATGGAGGCTGCTTTTGTCCCGGTCCGTTTCGAGTACTTAAAGGTGTGGATATGACTGAATCCGATTTCTCGTGCGAAATCGCAGCTTTCTTGGAAGGTCTCTTCGGACTCGCCTGGGAAGCCTACGATGATGTCGGTGGTCAGGTTGAAGTCCGGACGAAAACTTTTGATACGGTGGCACATTTCCCTGAACTGTTCTACGGTATAGAAACGGTGCATTCGTTTCAGGGTATCTTCTGACCCGCTTTGGAGGCAGATGTGCATGTGTGGAGCTAGTTTTTCATGTTGAAACAATTGGAGGAATGGGTCACTGAATTGGTCGGGCTCAATGGAGGAGACCCTCACGCGGAAATCACCTTTAATATTAATAATGTGTTCTACCAAAGACTCGAAATGGGTTTCACCGTCATGGTAACGTCCCATGTTGACGCCTGTCAGGACGATTTCCTTGAAGCCGTGGGCGACCACCTCACGCACGTTATGGTAGATGTCCTCTGCAGGTCTGCTGGTGGACCTTCCTCTGACCATAGGGATGATGCAGTAGGAGCAGAAGTTGTTGCATCCGTCGTGAATCTTGATGAGGCTGCGTGTGTGAAAGGTGTCGAAGGCGGGTTGGTAGCAGAACAAGTCGCGGTCATAACCTTCAGGATCGCTCTGCCCTTTGCTGAAATGTTCCTCCACAATGTCGAAGATGGCGGATTTGCGTTCGTTATCGATGACATAGTCGGCAATGCCACTCTGGATCAGCTCTTCTTTGCGGTGGTTGACCATGCAGCCGGTGACAACCAGCAGTGCTTCGGGATTTTTCCTTCTGATTTGATGGATGGCCTGGCGGCATTTTTGGTCACTGGTGTTGGTGACGGTACAGGTGTTCACCACGAAGATGTCGGCCTCGCCGGCATCCACTACTTCATAGCCTCCAGCCTTAAATCGAGAGGCCAGGGCATCTGTCTCAAAGAGGTTTACGCGGCAACCTAAGGTTTTGAAAGCAATGGTCTTCATTCAAATAGTGTTCCTTCAATAGACAATGGCGAGGCCGAAGTCACTTTCACTTTGACAATCTTGCCAATCAAGCTGGTATCTGTGGAGGCAAACCGGATCACGATTCTGCCTTCAGTGTGGCCGGTCAAATATCCGCTCTTGCGGTCGAAGTCCTGAACCAACATCTTCACTGTGGTGCCTACCAAGGCTTGATTATATACTAAGGAGTGTTTCATCAGCTCTTCGGTGAGGCGGTGATAACGTTGGCGTTTCATCTCCTTGGGAACATCATCTTCCCATTTGGAGGCCACGGCGCCTTCGCGTACGCTATACTGGGCGATATAGGCCATGTTGTATTTGAACTCCTCCATGGCCTTGCGAGTGTTCTCGAACTCTTCCTCGCTCTCGTGGGTGAAGCCCACGATGATGTCGGTGAAGATGGTGGCCGTGGGTAGTTTCTCGCGGATGGTCTGGATGATATGGCGATAACGTTCCATGTTGTGGTGGCGGTTCATGCGTTGAAGCATGGTGTCGTCGCCCGACTGAATAGGGATGTGGATCTGCTTGGCGAGACAATCGTACTGAGCCATCACCTCCATGATTTCGTCCTCCATGTCACGGGGATGCGGAGCGGTGTAATATACCCAAAACTCCTTGCCGGAAGCCTTGCCATACTCCCCGATGCGACGCAACAGTTCGGCGAAGTTGATTTCCTCACCTTTTTTGTCGAGACCATACGAGTTGACGTTCTGCCCAAGTAAGGTGATGCTCTTATAGCCTTTCTCCACCAAACCTCTCAGTTCTTCCAGGATGTCGGCGGATGGACGTGAGACCTCGCGGCCTCGGGTGTAAGGCACGGCGCAGTAAGTGCAAAAGTTGTTGCATCCGTTTTGGATTGGGATGTATGCCTCGAAAGTGGAGCTCTGCATGGGATTGATGTCCCAGAAAGGCTCCATGTTTGCCGAGGGGTTGATTTTGTCATCTTTATGAAACAAAGGGGCGGCGGGACGAATCACAGGCTGAGGCACGATCTCATCTCCAGGGTGCAGGGAAGCGGGCGTGACAATGCCGTATTGGCGAATCATTTCAGGCAGGTTGGGCAGCTCGTTCATGGGGAAAACCAAGTCGAACAGCTTCAGGAAGCGAACCCGGTCAGCGGGCAAGATGCATCCCGAGACAAAGGTGATCATGTTTTTCCGGTTTTTCATCGCGTTCCATTTCTCGATGCGACCATATACCTTGTCAATGCCTTTCTGTCGTACCGAGCAGGCCACGATGCCTAAGATAGTGGCTTCTTCCTCGTTGTCGGTGGGGACAAACCCCATCTTTTTAAGCACAGTACGCACACGCTCTGTGTCGCTGAGGTTCATCTGACAGCCAAAGGGGAGGAGATAGTATTTCATATAAATCTATATATTTATTGTGTATGTATATACGTTTTGAGTGTTTTGTTGTTCTTTTTTCGGGGGTGTGGATACCTGGGTATATTGGAGGGTGAGTTTTTGTTGGGCTTCTTTCAGTTTGAAATGGATATTGATATGGAAGGCGCTTTTCACGCGCAGGTTCATATTTTTAGGACGGTTGTATTTCAGCAACTTGACGATACGGAGGGCTTCTTCGTCGCAGGAAGGGAAGAGTCCCTGCACGATTTTGGTGTCCACCACATGGCCGTTGTCGTCAACTTGATACCAGACGCGCACGATGCCTTCGATTTTCTGTTCCATGGCGTCTTTGGGGTATTGGAGTTGTTCCTTGATGAAGTTCATCATCGCAGTTTTCCCTCCAGGGTATTCGGGCTTATGGATAAATCGTTTTTCTTTGGTGTGGTTGCTATTATTCATAGATCAAGTGTACGATGTCGTTAAGGATTTCGTTTTTTCGATCAAAAAGAGGGGCTTCTCGGGTACTGCAACCACGAAGCAGTATTTCTGCTTGTTGAATCGTTTCGGGCTCCAGGCAGTCCGATGCGATTTGCAGGTCTTGAATGTTGGATTGTGCTTCGTTAACTTGCAGTGCTATCTCTACACCACCCCAGGGGAAACGCGCTTTTTTGGTGGTTTTAAAGTGCTCCCAGCGGCCAAAGAGGAATTCGTGAGAAGAGATGGCCTCTTTTATTGCTTGGACTTCGGCTTTCGTGCTATAGGTGTCGAAGTCGAGGGTGGTGGCATGGTCATGGTAAATCTGTTCAAAGGCGTCGATTAGGGGTTGTTTGATGTTTTCTGAAGTCAGTTCGGGGACAAGCTCGCTGAGGTTGACAACGCGGCTGGCCACACTTTTCACACCGTTTTTCATTAGCTTGGCTTTGTCAACGATGAGGTAGCGTTGCATCATGGCTCCGTCGGTTTTGATGAGAATGGTGCCATGGTGCAGGTGGTTTTTGGGGCCTTTGGAGAAAGCGTTGCCACTGAACTTACGGCCTTGGCAGAGGAGGTCATTGCGCCCCGACACCTCCGCGTGCAAGCCGTAGGTGAGGAGGGCGTTTTGGATGACAGATAGTTGTTTCCTAACGTCATAGTTGTTTTTGTCGGCAATGAATGAGAAGTTGATGTTGCCCAGGTCGTGATAAACAGCACCTCCTCCTGTGCCTCGTCGCATGAGGTGCCCTCCTTCGTCGAGCAGCAGCTGCACGTTGCATTCCGCGAAGGGGTTCTGACTGTAGCCGATGACCACGGTCTTTTGGTTCTTCCACAAATACAGCGTGATGATGTCTTCATCCTGATATTCTGTGAAATACTGTTCTACCGCTCGGTTTAGGAATGGGTCATATTGGTTGCTGACGATGACTTGTATTTTTTTCATGGCGCAAAGATAAAAAAAGCTAAAATAATTTTCTTTATTTTTGTGGGCAAAAGACATCTGCTGAAAATGAAAAAGACTTTATTCTTACTGACGTGTCTATGGGTTATGTGTGACGTGTGCATGGCTCAAGACATTTTTACTGCTGGTTATTTCTATAATGCTTCTGGCATTAAGTCAGCGGCCGTTTTCAAAAATGAGGAGATTGTATATGAAAGAGGGGAGTTTGGAGAAGATAATTATTCTTCAGCCATCGTCATCGACACGGTGAATGATGACATCTATTGGTCATGTAACACCAATCCGGTCAATTCTATTTCTGAAGGATACGGTCGTGTGATGAAAAACAACGAGGTGTTTCTCGACAACGTTCAGGGAACCCAGATTAATGCCATCTCTTTGGATGGAAATGACATTTATTCCGCTGGTTTTATAAACGATATATATGAATCGAAGGCGGCTGTGTGGAAAAACGGCGAAGCCATTCCTTTGTACACTTACGGAAATATGGGGAAGCGAAGCCAGGTCTTGGGTCTTAAGGTGGTCGATGGCGTTGTTTATGCCTGTGGCTATTATGAGGATGGTTTTAAGTATGGGTGTGTTTGGGTGAATGGTGAATTGTATGCCAGTTATCCCCATAACACAGTCCGCGACATTGACTTCTATGAAGGAGAAATCTATTATGTGGTTGGGGATGTCATCTCCTTTATTTATCAATCGGGGCAAGAGCTTTTTGAGTTGTATAACAACCATGGAACGGCGAATAGGGTTTGTGACATCAAGGTTGTGGAAGGTGATGTGTATTCTGTTGGTTTTATGGGCTTTAATGATTGTTTTGTATGGAAAAACTCAGCCTTTCTTTACATTCATACTTTTGCGAGAGAAGCTGACTTAAACGCATGTTACAGTTATAGAAATAGTTTGTATTATGTGGGTTGGGATCACGAGGATCATGGAATTATCTTTAAGGATGGCGAACAGTTGTATTCACAGGATGCCCGTATTTTCTATGATGTCTTTGTCAAGTCGGATCCTTTGGCCGTGGGAGGGGAGAGCCATGAAAAACCTGCCATTTACCCTAATCCCGCGCGGGAAAGTGTCTTTATTGACGGCCTTGAGGAGGGTGAGATGATAGGAGTTTTCAACATGGAAGGCCAGCTGGTAAGGAGCCCGAAAGCCGATTCTGACAGAAAGATTGATGTGCGCGGTCTTCCATCGGGGATTTATTATGTGCGATGCGGGTATCATGTCATGCGCTTTGTGAAGGAGTAGTGGCTTATGAAACAAATATTGACACTGTGTTACTTCCTCTTGCTTGCCACACTGGTTTCAGCGCAAGGAGTGTGGACTGTCAAGTCGGTGCCCAATACCCGTCTTGAGAGTGATTTCATCCATGTCTCCGATCCCGACGATATTCTCTCCGACAGCTGCGAGTATTTTATCAATTTGACGTTAAATGGCATCCGTGAACAGGCGGATGTCTTTGTGGTTGCTTTGGAATCAATCGGTGATGCAGATATTGAAATTTTCGCCAATGAGCTGTTTAACGCTTGGGGTATTGGTGACCGGGGCAAAGACAACGGTGTGTTGATTCTCTTGGCCAAGGAGCAGCGCGAGTTGAAGTTCGAGACGGGTTATGGGGTGGAAAAGGACTTGACGGATGCCCGATGTCAGAATATCTTCATGAATCATATCGTTCCTTTTTTTAAGGAAGGCGATTATCAAGGCGGACTTTGTTCTGGTGTGACTCAGGTTGTTTCTGTTTTTGGTGGAGAGGTTCCCGACGGGTTTGTTCCTGTATTGCCGTCAGGGATAAATGAGAATAAAGATAAAGATAAAGATATTGATTTTTCTGTTGCGGAGATTCTCCTTTTCTTGTTCTTGTTTGGGATGCCCTTTATCGGATTCTTTGTGTTTGTAATTCAGCTTGTTAACAAAAAAAACGTGCCAGGAAAAAGCACTAAGGCTCTGCAAACCAATGTGGTTGACGGTGTGAGGTATGTCAGTGGAAAAGTTGACAAATGGGATGGCAATCCTTGGGAAGGGGTGGGCTGCTTGAAAGGGATGCTTATCGGGCTGTCGCCTTTGCTGTTCTTTTTCCTTGCCATTCCAATAGAAGTCTGGCTTAAGGGTGATTCAGCACACCTCAGCTACAAGCATATCCTGTTGATCACCATCTTTGCTTACCTCTCATGGGTTTGTATCAGGCAAAACTTGCGCGCTTTGCGTATTTCCAATAAGGCTGCTAAGGTTGATCCTTTCCCCCAAGCCTTTTTTGAGCAAGCCGACAAAAACAGACTGACGCGACTCACACGGTGGCTTGCCATCTGGGTGGGGTGGGTCTTCATCTTGATTTTCAAGCATAAAATTAAAGACACTCCTGCGTGTCGATGTGTGGAGTGTGGAGGTACAATGGGTTCCTTCGAAAAATTTCATTTCAGTCCAGTGCAGCAGAAAGAGATGGCGTTGAAATCAGTCAGTTACGATCCTTACATCTGTAGCTATGGACATGTGACTGTTATGAAAAGCTTCCCATCATCTATCATTCGCTATCTGGATTGCCCTATATGTCAAGGGCATACTGCGAAAGCGGTAAGCACCAAAGTCGTCCGAGAAGCCAATTATGAACAAATGGGTCTCAAAGAGGTGACCAATCGTTGCGAGTTTTGCGGCCACTCTTGGGTTGTTGAGGAAACCATCCCCAAGCTGTTCCATTCCTACAGCGGTTCTGGTTCGTCTTCCTCGAGTCATTATCATTCTTCATCACATCATTCCAGTGGCGGTTATAAGCATCACTCGGGTGGCTCTTTTGGTGGAGGACATTCTGGTGGTGGTGGCTATAAAGGGAAATGGTAGGTGGAAGCTGTGGAATGCATCGCCGAAAAAATGATTGGAAGGTGATTGCCCGTGGCGATATGGGTGAAACAGGGAAGTGTGGGGAGAATGAAGATCTTTTATTCCTTGAGGCTTTGAAAATGCTATTCTGAAAACCTGTTGCGCAAAAGTAGTGCAAAACAAAAACCCTAACTCTGATTTTCAATGAGTTAGGGTTTGTTTTGGTAGTCTCTCCGGGATTTGAACCCGAGTTACCAGGATGAAAACCTGACGTCCTGACCAGACTAGACGAAGAGACCATCCGTCTTACTTGCCTTTCGGTTTCGTTTTGACGCTGCAAAATTAGACAAAAAAATCATACCTGCAACAAAAAAACGAAAAAAATTTTATTCAAAGGTGAATGAAATTTGCAACTGCTTGTTTCTGACCTCTTTAAGCGGAGCGTTGTAAATGAAGTTAGTGGATTTTGGGTCAGTCTTCTGGATTTGAATGATGCCAAAACTCATCTTGATTTCAACACCCATCTTGAACCACTGGTTATAAATGTCAAACCCTGACCCTAACTCCAGCGCCACGTCTCCTCGCTCGGTTTGAAGCAAAGCAGGGTTCCCTCCGTTGTCGGTCTTGTTTTTCCTAGAAGCCAAGTACAACCTCGGGTTGACACCGGCAATGAGATAAGCACCAATGTTGTTGTAACGCTTTGAGCGGTATTTCACCTGAAGGGGAAACTCCATGAAAGTAGCTAGCTTGTCATCTGAAATAACATCCCTCGCCGCATCGATGACAGTGTTGTCGACGCCATACAGCCGCGTGATGTAATGAACGTACTTGGAACTCAAACTAAGGGTGGGAATGAACCGTAAGTTGAAATACTCTCCTAACCTTTTGTCTCCAATGACTCCAACAGAAAAGCCTGGGGTAGTGTGGCTCTCCGCACTGAGAATCTGAAACTGAGTGACCCTTCCGTATTCCGGGATGTCTTTGGGAAGATAGCTTTGGGGTAGCATCCTGTTTTGGTAGTTCTCGTTGAGTAGCAATGAGTAATCCATGAAATTGAGCCCCAACAGGAATCCGAAGTGATAAGGCTCGTTGTTGTATTTTTGCAGATATATGACTTTTCTGCTTTGGGCTTGGACTTCGGGTAGGCCTATTGCTATCAACGACAGGAGGACCGCTATAGTTAAGATTCTTTTCACTTTTTTCTCTTTAAAGTTGCTTAACGGGACTCTCTGTTTTTTTATTGTGGTTTCAGTTGCTTTTTTTAACGCAGACATAAAGGCTCGCAACACCCCAGCAAAGGGGAATGACTTTATGAAGCGTGAATCCTGTTTCTTCGATTCCTTTTTTCAGCAGATCCGATTCCGCAAAGTCTTTTATGGTGTGGGGCAGATAAGTGTAGGCGGTGTCATGGCCTGAGATGCATCGCCCTGCCGTGGGAATGAGTAGCCGTGAATAGAGTTGGTAAGGCGTTTTGATGAGAGGATGGGTGGGCTGGGAGAATTCAAGGATGACAACGGTGCCACGGTCGTTGATGACTCTCAGCATCTCGCGCAGTCCTGTGCTGAGTTGTTCGAAGTTGCGTACCCCGAAGGCGCAGGTCACGGCGTCGAAATATTGGTCGGGGAAGGGAAGAGCCTCCGCATTACCGTTGAGGAGGGTGATTTGCTGGTCCAGATGCTTTTTTTCGATTTTTTTCTTTCCGGCTTCGAGCATTTTTTGAGAGAGGTCGATGCCTGTGATTGTGGAGTGTGGGTTGTCGTGAGCTAATTGGATGGCGAGGTCGGCAGTGCCTGTGGCTATGTCGAGGATGGCCTTGGGGTGACCTTCAGCGACGATTTTGGAAGCTTTTTTTCTCCAAATACGGTCCAGATGGAAGGAGAGGAGATGGTTTAGGAAGTCGTAACGGGGAGCGATGGCATCGAACATCGCTGTGACTTCACGCTGGTCAGCCATGATAAAGTCGTTTAATTTCTTCTTCAAAACGTGCTTTGTCAATCGGGACGACACCGGAGGACTCGCAAACCATGCCTCCTGCTATGTTCGATAAGGTGGCAATGGCTTCACCGATGGTTTTTGGGGTGACATTTCCCAAAGTTGATTCATGCCTTGCGCACCTATAGGAGGCCAAACATAATGCCGCCACGCTTAAGACGGTGTCTCCCGCACCGGATACATCGACAATATGTCGGGGATGAGCGGCCAGATGAAGGAAGGTGTTGTCGTGAAGGATCATCACCCCTTTTTCAGAAAGGGTGACCATCAGGTATTGGCAGCGCAATCGTTGTTGGAGACTGTTGGCGGCTTGTCGCAGCTCGTCGATGGTCTCGGCGGTCACGCCGAGACCATCGCAAAGCTCTTTGGCATTAGGCTTGAAAAGGGTTACCCCTTCGTATGCAAAGAAGTTGTTTTTTTTCGGATCGACCACAACAGGGATGCCTGCACTGTCGGCGGCCTCAAGCAGGTGCTTGATGATGGCAGGTGACAAAACACCTTTATTGTAATCTTGAAGGATGATGACATCGATACGCTCTTGCCGCATCTGTTCATCAATCTTTGCTAAAAGGCTAAGGCGCTCCTCCTCGTTGAGGTCGAAGGTGTCTTCTTCATCGATTCGCAACAACTGTCGTTCTCTGTCAAACACGCGATGCTTGACGGTGGTGGAGCGTTGCTTGCTTCGCACTAGGCCGTCAGTGTTTAAGCCGTGTTCTCGCATCAGCCGATACAACCTTTCGCCGGCAGTGTCATTGCCGATGACGGAACAGACAAAGGGGACGGCATCCAGTGCTTTCAAGTTGAGTGCCACATTGGCTGCACCTCCCAGCCGGTCGAAATGTTCCTTCAGGCTCACGATAGGCACAGGTGCCTCGGGCGACATCCGTTCGACAAAGCCTTTTGAATAGGCGTCGATCATCACATCGCCCACCACTAGCGCTTTCAACCCGTTGAATCGATCAAGAATGAACAACTGACTACTGATTATTTTAATTAATGTAGTTTTTGCAAGGCCTCTTTGATTCTTTTGGCGGCTTCGCGGAGTTTGTCCTCGGAAGTGGCGTAAGAAAGGCGGATGCAGTCGTCGTTGCCGAAGGCCTTGCCAGCGACACATGCCACGTGGGCATTATAAAGCAGCCATAGACAGAGGTCGTCGCTGCCATTGATGACTGTCTGTCCATCAGTTTTGCCATAATAGGACTTCACTTCTGGGAAGACATAGAAGGCACCGGCGGGAGTGTTGCACTTCACTCCTGGAATTTCGTTCATCAGCTTCACAAGCATGTCGCGACGGTTGCGGAAAGCTTTCAGCATGTCCTGAATCTCTTGGGAGTTTTCTGGGCACAGTTCCATGGCTTTGCAGGCAGCGGCTTGCGCAATGGTGCAGATTCCGGAGGTGATTTGGCCTTGGATTTTATTGGTGGCCTTCACGATGGCTTGTGGGGCAGCGATGTAGCCGATGCGCCATCCGGTCATGGCATAGCCTTTAGCCACGCCGTTGACGATGACGAGACGGTCCTTCAGGAACTCGAATTGTCCCATGCTCTCGTGCTTGTGCTCGTATTGAATGAACTCATAGATCTCATCGGAGATGACGATGATGTTAGGATATCTCTTGAGTACCTCGGCGATGGCGGTCAGTTCCGCTTTGGTGAAGACGCTGCCGCTAGGATTGCAAGGCGTGTTGATGAGCAATGCCTTGGTTTTGGGTGTGATGGCCTTCTCGAGCTGTTCAGCGGTAATCTTAAAGTCATGTTCGATGTCGCTGTTGACGATGACTGGGACACCGCCGCTGAGTTTCACCATTTCAGGGTAGGAGACCCAGAACGGGGCGGGGATGATCACTTCGTCGCCGTCGTTGAGGATGGCCAGAAGCACATTGTTGATAGCCTGCTTGGCGCCGTTGGAGACGAGAATGTCGGTGTCCTTGTAGTCCAGTCCATTGTCTCGCTTCAGCTTGTTGGCGATGGCTTTGCGCAGTGCGGGGGTTCCGGGAACCGGAGGATAATGGGTGTCATTGTTGTTGATGGCGTCGATGCCGGCTTGTTTGGCTGACTCAGGGGTGTTGAAGTCGGGCTCGCCGATACTCAGACTGATCACATCGATGCCTTGGGCTTTCAGCTCGCGGCTTTTGTTGGTCATGGCCAAGGTCGCTGACTCCGCCATGTTCAAAACTCTGTTCGAGAGGATGATTTCGCTCATGATTGTGTTATTTCAAGTTTTTTAGTTTTAACTTCATTAAAGGTTTTGCTATTGGGATTGCAAAAGTACGATATTTATTAATTCTAAATTCTAAATTCTCAATTCTTTTGTATCTTTGCAAGAAAATCATACAAATGGACCTTTTCTTGATTGTCATTTTGGTTGTCATTGCCTTGTTGCTCGCAGTGGCGGTTTTCATCATCTATCGTAGTTTCAAATTGAGGGAATGGGAGTTGCGTTTGAAAGCCAAGGCTGAGATTCGCATTGCCACCATGAAGATGGTCGCACCGCTTAGGATTCAGGCTTGTGAGCGCTTTTTGCTTTTCCTGGAGCGTTCCCAGCTGCCAGTCCTGGTGAAGAGCCTCTTCGTTCCGGGGATGACCAAGGAGGCACTGCATCTTTCTTTGTTGCAACGTATTGAAGATGAGTTTGAACACAATATGGCGCAACAACTCTACGTTAGTAATGATGTTTGGGAGATTGTCCGTCGAGCCAAAGAAGAGCTTATCAGCCAAATCAACACTACGTTTGACAAAACGGAAGCTGACACTGAGGCCGCGATGGTCGCCCAGGCATTGGTCGCCTTGCCTAATCCTTTCGTGGAACAGGCGGTGGCGGCCTTGAAAAAGGAATTTAATGAAATCTAATTGCATCGCATGAAATTTTACGCATCACAAATCGCTGACTTGCTCTCTGGTACGGTTGAAGGCAATCCGAATGCTGAGGTTTGGAACGTGGCCAAGATTGAAGAGGGTGCTGAAGGCATGTTGAGTTTTTTGGCGAATCCGAAATACACGCCTTATATCTATGAGACAAAGTCGTCTGTTGTGATTGTCAACAACGGTTTTGTGGCTGAGAAACCTATTGCAGCCACCCTGATCCGGGTGGAGGACGCTTACGCCTCGTTCGCGCGACTGCTGGCCTTCTATGACCAGATGTCACAGGACAAGAAAGGCGTGTCGTCGCTTGCCTTTGTCTCCTCTTCAGCTCAATGTGGTGATGACCTCTATGTGGGTGAATTTGCCTTTGTCGGCGAACACGTGACTCTGGGAAATCATGTCAAAGTGTATCCTCAGGTCTATGTCGGCGATGGCTGTGTCATTGGCGACAACACGGTGCTTTATCCTGGCGTGAGGCTTTACCGTAACACCGTGGTGGGACAGCGTTGTATCATCCATGCTGGGGCGGTGATCGGTGCCGACGGCTTCGGCTTCGCTCCTCAGGAGGACGGCCATTACGATAAGATCCCTCAGGTGGGCAATGTGGTCATCGACGATGACGTGGAGATTGGAGCCAATACCACCATCGACCGCTCCACCATGGGCTCTACAAGGGTTCATAAAGGCGTGAAACTCGACAACCTCGTTCATCTGGCTCATAATGTCGAAGTGGGGGAGAACTCCGCCTTGGCCGCTCAAGTGGGTATCTCCGGCTCCACACATCTCGGTAAAAACTGCGTGGTGGGCGGCCAGTCGGGTTTTGTCGGTCATCTTCATATCGCCAACGGCTCGAAGTTCGGCGGACAATGTGGCGTCATGGGCAGCATCAGAGAAGAAAATCAGGAGTTTATGGGTACTCCCATACAGCCATTGAAACAGTATTTAGTGTCGAACGCCCGCTTCCGTCACATCGATGAGATGGCTCGAAAAATCGATGCGCTCGAAAAGGAAGTGCAAAAACTTTTAGAGAAGTAGCAGGTTTTTTTTGGTTTTTAATGTTTTTTCCCTATTTTTGCCCGTTTTTCTTGGGACAAAATAATCCCAAGATGATTTTTTATGGAAGAAAGACAGTGTACTTTAAAGAAAAAAGTTAGTGTTTCTGGCGCTGGATTGCATACGCGCCAGTGCGGCACCTTGACTTTTAATCCCGCTCCCGTCAATACGGGAATACGTTTCCGCAGGATTGATCTTGAAGACCAACCCATCATTGAAGCGGATGTGGATAACGTGATTGATACAACAAGAGGCACCACCTTGGGTAAGGGTGGTGTCAAAATATATACCGTGGAACATGTGCTGGCCTCCCTGCGTGGTATGGGCATCGACAACGTGCTTATAGACATCGATGTGGAAGAGATGCCTATCATGGATGGAAGCGGCAAGGAATTCGTCAAGGCACTCAAAGAAGCTGGCATTGTCGAACAGAAGGCCTTGCGCGACTATTACGTCATCAAGGAACCTATCACCTATCGCAACGAAGTGCTGGGCATTGAACTCTCCATCGAGCCTTGTGAGTCGTTCCAGATTGACGTGACTGTGAAGTACAACACCAAGGTGCTTGACCAGCAAAGCGCGTCGTTGCATGACCTTAAGGATTTTGAAGCCGAAATTGCCCCCTGCCGCACCTTCGTCTTCCTTCATGAGTTGGAGACGCTCCTTAGCCGTAACCTGATTAAAGGTGGCGATTTAACCAATGCCATCGTGTTTGTCAACAAAAATGTTTCCTCGGATGAATTAGACCACATCGCTGCCTTCTTCAAGAAGCCGAAAGTGCTTGTAAAAGAGGGAGGTATCCTGAATAACGTGGATCTGTATTTCGACAATGAGCCCGCTCGCCATAAACTGTTGGATGTGATTGGCGACCTGACTTTGGTGGGGAAACCTATTAAAGGTCATGTGACCGCCTATAAACCAGGCCATTTCTCTAACACTGCTTTTGCCCGTAGAATTAAACACTCCATGCTTCAGCAGGACTAAATTAACGCTGATGATGAATCAACCTCTGGCATATATCCATCCCAACGCCCGCATAGCGGAGGATGTGAAAATCGAGCCGTTCTGCTGGATCGGCGAAGATGTGGAAATCGGATCCGGCACTTGGATCGGCCCTAATGTTACCATCATGGACGGTGCCCGTATCGGCAAAAACTGCAAGTTCTTTCCTGGAGCTGTGATTTCTGCCATTCCACAAGACCTAAAATACCGTGGCGAGACCACTTACTGCTATATCGGCGACGGAACCACGGTGCGTGAGTCAGCTACTATTAATAAAGGTACTGCCGCCAGTGGCAAAACCGTGGTGGGAAAGAACTGCCTCTTGATGGCTTTCACCCACGTGGCTCATGATTGTGTCGTGGGCGACAATGTCATCATGGCGAATGCGGCTACCCTTGCCGGACATATCACAGTCGATGATTGGGCCATCTTGGGTGGTCTGGCTGCCGTCTCGCAATTTACCCGTATCGGCGCTCATGTGATGATCTCGGGTGGGGCCATGATTAACAAGGACATCCCACCGTTTGTCAAAACAGGCACGGGCTACCCTGTGTCGTATGCAGGTGTGAATTACATCGGTTTGGGCAGACGGGGCTTTAGCAAGGAACGTATCAACGCCATTCAGGATATCTACCGCGTCATTTATAGCGCGGGTATGAACATTTCTCAAGCCGTGCAGTACATCAAAACGAACCTGCCCGCCTCTGAAGACCTCGAGATGATTGTACGATTCATCGAGAACTCGAGAATCGGTGTCATGAAGAATACCGTGGGAGAGTGATCGCTAACACGACTCCATCACCTTTTTATATTGCTCATGGATTTGCTGGCCTATCCTGTCTGCTGAGAAAGTGTTGACCGCATATTGGCGTATGCGTTCTCGGTCGTACGAGCGACATTCCTCAAGCATCTGTGTCATTCCTTTCAACAATGCATCTTCGTCACCTGCTTTGATTAAGAGCCCGCGCTCGGGCGTGACAATCTCAGCAATGCCGCCTACATCCGTGGTGAGTACCGGAACTCCCGACGCAAAAGCCTCCACAATCACACAGGGAAGGTTCTCGAAATTGGAGAACAACACGAAAAAGTCGGTCTCAGAAAATGCCTTAGCCACTTCCTCCGAGGTTTTCTTCCCCTCGAAAATGACACAATCGGTCAGTTGATGTTCGCTGACAAAAGCCTTGAACTCGGGTGCCTCGTAATCATGGATGACATGTAGTTCGAAATCATCGCGTTGCTTGCGTAAACGTTCTATGGTTCGGAGAATCCCCGAAAAATTCTTGGCCTCGTCACGAAGGGTGGAGATATGTAACAGCCGTTTTCTTGGTTGCGTGTTCTGGGACCCAATGCGAAACAGGTCGGTGTTCACCAGATTGTAAATTACCTCATAACGATTATGGATGCCGTGACCTTCCATGCAGTGTTGCAAATCGAGACTGACGGGCATGATCAAAGCGGCATGGTTGGCTATTTTGACCATCATCCGCTTTAGTCTTCCTACTAAAACGTGTTGGTTTTGAGGTTGATAGATAGTCCAATGCTCGGTGAGGACGTAAGGATAGCCGTAAAGGATATGCCAAAGCAGAGCGAGTTGCCCGAGCGGGTATGCGACATGGAGGTGAATCATGTCGGGGTTGAAGCCTTGTTTTTTTAGGTGTCTTAACCCATACTGGTACATCCTTAACATCTTGAGTTTGCGCAGCACTTTGTTTTTCGGGGGACGGATATAAATTTGCAGATGGGTGTGATGAAGCCCTGGGATCTCCTTGAGCTCGAAAGATTGGCTCATGTTGTGTCCGTCGCAGACTGAGAGGATGATGGAGTGACAATCCTCAGGAAGAGCGTCAATCATGCGGACGCAGAAGTTGCCTAACGTAGGATCGTCAGGGGAGGGGAACCAACTCAAAAGGTGCAGGATGTTCATGACTCAACAAGGATGGGTTTGGATTTGGACTTCAAAATACTTATGAGGCCTTTCGTAAGGCACAAGTTTGTGAGTGGGGAAGTCTTCAGGCAGATAGACAGCACACAAGGTGTTGGAAATATGATAAATATGACTCCGTTTTTCAGCGGGTGCTCCGTCAAGTATGGCTTCCACGACATCCCATCGGATGGTCTCGGGATCCAGCCCGTAGTCGTGCCATACGATGACGGAACGGTTTCCCTTCAAAAGCTTGAAAGCAGTTTCCGTGTCTTTCCTTACACTCTCGTAGTGGTGGTCGCCATCGATAAAGACCATGTCGTACTTGCCGAGATGTGGCTTGAAGTCAAAGGTTTGTGAGTCGCCAAAGAGTTGCTCGACATTGTCTAATGTGTTGCTGAAAAAACCGTGCAAGTCGGCATATAAAGTATTGTCAGTCAATTGAATGATTGCCTCTTTGGGGAGATTGAAAGTGACGCAGTGGGGTGCTACTTGTGCCATATTGGCAACGCTCTCACCACGCCAGGTGCCGATTTCGAAATAGTCTTGCACCGCATAGCGTTTGCCCAAAGCCCGTAGCAAGGCAATGTCGATGGGCATGGTGGCTCCAGAAAGATAGGCGTAGGGTATGGCGGTTTCTCTGAAGTCAGGGAACAAAGTGTTGATTTCGATGACAGGTAGGCCGTCTTGAAGTCCATATTTCTTGATGACTTCCTCCTTGTTGCTCCCTTCGTCCTGCAACACGAGGTTGAGTAGATAAGGATGCCGAATGATGCGCCCAAGGGCTTTGGTGAATTTTTGGAGTTTATTCATGGTTGGAAGGTTGCTTGCTGAATTGCTGTTTCATTTCAAGAAGGTAATTCTGAATCTCACTTTTTCTCAGGATGAAATCTTTCCCTTTGAAATGCGATTCTTTCAAAAAGATGATGAAAAGGAAAAGTGCGTTGACGGTGTAGGAAACTGCCGAGGTGATGGCGGCGCCTGTGACATCATAGCGGGGGATGAGGGTGAAGCCGCACGCAAAGGTGGCCACCAGCCCACATAAGGCTGCGAAGGTGTTCATCTGATAACGTCCGATGCCGGAATAATAATGCCCGAGAATCAAGAAGATACAGTAAAACAGGATGCCTGGAGCAAGAATGCGGATGATGCCAGCCATCTCGCCAAAATCGGATCCGAAGACAAATACATAGACCTCCGATGGAAGGAGGCACAACACCAATACTGCTATGGCGGAGATGACAAGGCAGATTTTGCTTAAATCTAAGGTGAGTCTCTGTGCGTAAGCACGGTCGCTGGCGTTGGCAATACGGGCATACTGCACCAAGGCAATGCTGCTGCTGATAATCCAAATGGCTTCTGCGAGTGAGACAGCGTTGGAAAACACCCCGACGCGACCCACGTTGATGTATTCTTTTAACAGATAATAACTCAAACGAAGGTTGAAAAACTGTACAAAATGGCCTGTCTGGTTGAGAAATCCATATTTGAACAGGTCTTTCAAAACCTCGTGGTAGTCGTTGTCATGATCGTGGCGGAGGTTGGCATATTCGTTTCGCAACATCCACACTCCCAGTAAGAAAGTGCCTCCGTATGCCACATAGAGTCCGATGACATAACCGTAGATGTCGGTCTTTTTCAACAGGAGGTAGTAAACCACTAAGGTCAGTATCATCAGCACGGGCTGGAGCAAGGTGTTGTAGTTGGCCTTCTTGATTTCTTCTCTGCCGACCAAAAAGCGGAAATTGATGTTACTGAGCGAGGAGATGAACGAAAGGATGGCCACATGCGCAATCAGTTCGGGAGCTAGTTTTGGGTAAAAAAGCCAGAGGGCAAAGCCCATCACCACAGCGATGAAGGCCGCCCATGCTACGGAGGCCACCAAAATCTTTTTGAATGAATGTCGTGGGGCAAGGTAGATGATGCTGGCACCGCAGACAATTTCAGAGAAAATCAGGATGAATGTGATGGTGGCGAGTAATAAGGCTTGCGTGCCTTTGCCAGTGTCGCCCAGAACTTGTGAGAGGATCACGGCAATCATAAAGTTGATGACCGCTGCCGTGATTTTTGTGCCGAAGGTGTTGACAATCTTCTTGAACATACCTCTCACCTGGTATTGATGTTACCTCATGTCGATGACTTCTACCGATGGATGTGCTTTGGCATCAAATGAGAAAAAGTCCTCTTTCCAGTCTTGGTTGAACTTCCACTCGTCGATGTCAATAATGATGGTGTTTCCATCGTCGGTGTTGATTTTCAGATGCTTCAGCTGATTTTTCTTAGAGTCAATGGTTGCGATGACGTTTTTGTACATCCCGTCAGCAGCATTTAACTCGATGGTGCAGAAGCCTTTGTCATCGGTGCCTTTGATTTTGGCGGAGTAGTCTTTGTCGAGGGAGGTGATGATTTTGAGGGGGGTGTTGTCACTGCCGTCACTGGCATTGCTCACCATGACTTCCTCGTCTTCCACCAGATAGGTCCAGATGGTCTTCCCATCGCAAATGGTTTCTTGTTCGTCCATGACAAGCTTATAGGCATCGCCTTGAAGGTAGGCCTTGCCTTTTTGTTTTGGAGCGTTTTTGGTGTTGTCGGATTGGATGGTGTAAGAAAAGGTCATTTCCGCGTTTTTGGGATCTCTGATGGATTTTACTGCCTTCTTAATCAATTCATTAGCGTTATTTTGACCAAATCCTGTGTTGACGGCAAGCATGAAGAGGATGCCGATGAGGTAAAAGCGTTGTTTTTTCATATTCCTTGATCTTTGAGTTCGAGATCCTTCAAAATCTGTTCCAAAGCGAACTCGTTGGCGACTTTTACTTCGCGAGACTTGCTTCCCGAGAAGGGACCGACGATGCCAGCGGCTTCCAGCTGGTCGATGATGCGGCCTGCACGGTTATATCCGAGTTTGAGTTTGCGTTGGATCATGGAAGTGGAACCTTGTTGGGTTTGGACCACGATGCGGGCTGCTTCCTCGAAGAGGCTGTCGCGTTCGTCACCGTCCTCGAAGTCGCCTCCGTCACCATTGCCGTCTTCATCAGGCACATCGGGTAACAGGAAAGGCTCGCTGAAGCCTCGTTGCTCACCGATATAAGAGGTGATGGCCTCCACCTCTGGGGTGTCGATGAAAGCACATTGCAGACGTACTAAGTCGTTGCCTGTGGAGAGCAGCATGTCACCACGACCGATGAGTTGGTTGGCACCACTTTGGTCGAGAATGGTCTTGGAGTCAACAGCGGAGATGACACGGAAGGCGATACGAGCTGGGAAATTGGCTTTGATCGAGCCGGTGATGATGTTCACAGAAGGACGTTGCGTTGCGATGATCAGGTGGATGCCAATGGCACGGGCGAGCTGTGCGAGACGCGCAATGGGTGCTTCCACATCACGGCCTGCTGTCATGATGAGGTCGGCGAACTCATCGACGACCAATACGATGTAGGGCAAGTAACGATGCCCCTCAGTGGGCAGCAATCGGCGTGTTTTGAACTTCTCGTTATATTCGATGATATTGCGGCACTGGGCGGCCTTGAGGAGGTCGTAACGCTGGTCCATCTCGATGCACAGTGAGTTGAGCGTGCGTACCACTTTCTTCACGTCAGTGATGATGGCATCTTCTGAGTCAGGCAGCTTGGCCAGGTAATGACGCTCGATGCGGTTGTATAAGGTGAGCTCCACTTTCTTCGGGTCCACCATGACGAACTTCAAGTCGGAGGGATGCTTGCTGTAGAGCAAGGAGGCCACGATGGCGTTCAATCCCACAGACTTGCCTTGTCCGGTGGCACCTGCCATTAGGATATGGGGCATCTTGGCCAGGTCGAAGACGTAGGTCTCGTTGGAGATGGTCTTACCGATGGCGCATGGCAATGCGAACTTGTTGTTTTGGAACTTCTCTGAAGCGAGCACACTCTTCATGGAGACTGTCTCGGGCTTCTTGTTCGGAACCTCGATGCCGATGGTGCCCTTGCCCGGGATAGGAGCGATGATACGGATGCCTAAAGCGGCGAGGCTCAATGCGATATCGTCTTCCAGGTTCTTGATCTTCGAGATACGGACACCCGCTGCTGGGACGATCTCATAGAGGGTGACCGTGGGGCCGATGGTGGCCTTGATCTTGTCGATCTGGATGCCGTAGTTGGCCAAGGTCTCCACAATCTTGTTCTTGTTGGCTTCTAATTCTTCGTTGCTCACCTCGGCGCGTTTGTCACCGAAGTCCCTGAGCAGATCCAACGTGGGGAATTTAAAGGTGCTCAGCTCGTAGTGAGGGTCGTAAGGCGTGTCAATGGTGTGATGTTCTCCGTCTTCCTTAACGATTTGCTCTTCCGGCGTTTTCTCGATGACAAGCTCCACGTTGGCGGCTGGGTGGTCGGATCCTGTGCCTTTGGTGGTGTTAACATCCGATGTGATGGTGTTGGTGGTAGGAGTATTGGTAGTAGGAGTAGTGGAGTCACTGGGTGCGGTTGTGTTAGCGGGGTTAACGACTTCAAGCAATGTGTTTTCAGCAGGTTTTTGTGTTCCCGTTTTCTTTTCAACAGGTTTGGTCACAGTTTCGAATCCGTCGTCAATGTTGTCTGCATGTTCTGTATTGAGACCTTGCTGGGGATTGCCCTCGGTGTGAAGTTGGTTGGTGGATTGCCTATGGATGACCGTGATTTGAGGCAGGTCGTCCAGGTCGTCAAGATCTTCTTCGTCGTCGGTTTCATCTTCTTGATGGTCGTTGAAGCGTCTGTTGGGATCCTTGAAATGATTCCCCGAGGTGTCAATATCGTCTTGTACGACTGGATCATGGTCCATACGGTTTGGATCAGAAGGTTGTTCCTGCTTTTTTTCTTGTTTCTGGGCAAGTTTGTTGGCCCGGCGTTCCGCTCTTCGTTCACGCCATTGCCGTATGCCATCAATGTTGAGGTTGTATTCGAAAAGTAAATATAATAGGAACACGAGTACAATGGTGAGGATGACTCCTGATTTTCCCATTAGGTTAAAGATGTTGGCGTTAAGGAATTTCCCCACAGCACCTCCAAAAATCTCGCATACCTTGTTGGGAGCGACGAAATTGATGAATCCGAAAAGTAATGGAATCCAGACGAGCGACATGATGGCGAACTTCCAGATGTTCCACATCTTTATCTTGGTATTGATGGTTAGATGCAATCCTATGATAGTCAGTATATAGACGAAGAAGAACGCTCCTAATCCGAAGGACTCTTTGATGAGCACTTGTGCTAGGAAGGCACCGAGTTTGCCGGTGATGACATCGAACTGGATGGCTTTGTTGAACAGCAGCGTGCCTGTCTCATGATAACTGCCGTTGAAGTAGCTGACGAAATAGGAAATCAGAGACAAAGCGAGGAAGAGGGCGATGCACAGCACTAAGAAGCCGATGCCATAACGGATACGGGGATCGGGTTCCTTGGGGGCGTCGTCTTTGACTTTCTTCGGTTTCTCCGTTTTTTTCTCTTTTTTTTCATCCTTTTTCTCTTGAGGGTGCTTTTCAGCGGTCTTTTTCGAGCTCTCAATGCGTTTGGGTGAATCCGGTGCATCTGGATCATGGATGAGGATATCGAAGTTATCCTCTGTCGCTGAGGATGTTACTGGTTTAGGTTTGAAAGTGTTTTCTTTTTTCTTATTCTCTGCCATCGTTTTTTTGTCTTCTGTGTAGAAACTGCAAAGGTACACAAAAAAAACTCAAGAATTAGAGTTTTTTCTTACTTTTGCCTGCCTTTTTGAAGTTTTGCTATGAAAAGATTTTGGTTGATAACGTTGCTTCTCTTTTTTTCAAACCTTTTCCATGCTCTGGGTCACTCCCAACTCGTTGTTTGCAGTGGATGAGTATCCCGATCACCATTGGCAACCTGTCTATTCGGATTTCAATATGACCGCTACTTTTGCTGTCAGGATTGATGGGGTGATGCAGACAAGCCCAGACCTTGAGTTAGGTGCTTTTGTTGGTGATGTCTGTAGGGCTTCTTTCCATTTGATTCTGACACCTCCGCCATTCAATACGGGCGTTTATATCACCGAGGGTTACAATATTCAAGGATCTATAGGGGAGACCATCACGTTCCGCCTCTATGATCATAGCTCTCAGTCGGAATTGGATGTGGTTTCTAACTATTCCATTGTTTTTCAGGCAAATCAGAATATTGGTAATGCGGTAAATCCACAATATATCGACTTTTACACCATGTCCTCCAGCTATTATATGCTTATTACTGATGAAAGTCAGCTTGTGGAGGGTAGAAAGTATTTGATTGCCAGTGGGTTTGACGGGACTGCCATGGCCGTTGGCGGTCCACTTGAGGGTGGCACCATCAGTGAAGGTGTCGAGATTACTTGTGCGAACAAAAAAACCAATCAATCCACTCCTGCTGTGCCAGCCCAAGGATATGTGTTTCAATTTACTATGGGGCAATACAATGACCTTTGGACCCTTTATGACGGTGTCAACATGAACTATCTTGTGACAGACGAAAGTGGTGATTTGAAGCTGAGTGAGAATCCGATGGGATGGGAGGTTGTTATCACTCCAGATGGGAAAGCCAAGCTCAAAGCGACGGTGTCGGAAACGGATCAATATCTTTATTATGACTCTGCTGAAGCGTTCTTTTCTTGTGATCAGGATGAGGATCTGAATGTGTTTTTGTTCGCGCAATGTGACCTTATCAGCGGAACGATGGCATCTTTAACCGTTGAAGATCCTACCAGGATGCTCGTTGTAGCGTCGGGCAGTGTTTTGGATGTCACGGATCTTAGCACGGTTCATGTGAGCAATCTGATTATTGAAGACGGGGCGCAGCTTTTGAATGCCTCTGAAGGTGTTTTGGCCACCATGCAGAAGACTGTTGAAGCATACGCGGATATTACGGTTCCTGACGGTTGGTACACGGTGGCTTCGCCCATGGTGGCTTCACCCGTGGAGGAAGGCTCCAACCTATTGTTCCCGGATTATGACCTTTATTATTTCGATGAAACCAACCTTACCCAAGAGGAATGGCGCAACTACAAAAACAATGCAAACAATGGCTTCACGGCTTTTGAGGCAGGACGTGGCTATCTCTATGCCAATGGCACTAGCTTTACGCCCATCTTCAAAGGCACTCTGAATCATGCTGACGTCACCTTCCCCCTGACTTATACCAATGCGCGCCCTGATGACCTGAAAGGCTTTAATTTGGTTGGCAATCCTTATCCTCACAACATCTACAAAGGGGCTGGCGGTGCCATCGATGATAACCATCTCGCCTCGGGATTCTATGTTCTTACTAATGACGGATCGTGGATGGCTGAAACCTACGAAACGGCGATCCTTCCTGGACAGGGTATCTTGGTTGAGACTGCCGTTGCTGGGGATTTGAGCATCACCAAGTCAAACGCAGTGGCAACAGGAGAGACAATTTCGATGAAACATACTAGGGGTGATGCTTTGCCCAGGATTGCGGTGAATCTGAGCAATGGAGTCTATAGTGATGTGGCTTATCTCTATCTGGGTGAAGGACGTAATCTGGATAAAATAGGTCATTTCAACCCGAACAATCCCTCTCTTTACATCCATGAGGACAATCATGGCTTTGCCATCGCATTTATGGATGAAAGCACTGAGTCAGTTGAAATATGGCTTGACAATCAGCTTCCTGGTGACTACACTTTGAAGGTTGATGCGAAGGATTTGAGCAATGGCTATCTTCACTTGATTGATTATGTGACGGGTGCTGATATCGACTTGCTGCGTCATCCCAGTTATCGTTTCAAGGCTACAGGTCGAGAATACGCCAGTCGTTTCAAATTAGTGCTTCAATACGAAGCTGATTTGGAACAGCCATTTGCTCATTTTGACGGTACTGAGTGGGTCATCAGCGACTATGAGGGTGCTGTCATGCAAGTCGTTGATGTGATGGGAAGGGTTTTATGGAATGCTAAGGCTCAGCCACACTTCTCCACCGTGGGATTACCCTCGGGAGTGTATGTCTTCCGCCTTGTCAATGGCGAGAAGGAGCGTGTTCAAAAGGTAGTCCTCAACTAAGAGGAACGCATCAACCTTATTTCGGGATCCTGAACATTCTGTTCCAACGGATGCCGCCGTTGACTTTGTCGCGTGAGAACCAGATGAAGATGGCTTTGCCAACGATGTGGTTTTCAGGCACGAAGCCCCAGTAGCGTGAGTCAGCGGAGTTGTGTCGGTTGTCACCCATCATCCAGTAATAATCCATGGCGAAGGTATAGCTGTCGGCAGGCTGTCCGTCGATGAGAATCTGGCCGTTTTTGACTTGCAAGTCGTGAAGCTCGTAAGCGTGGATGATACGCTCATAGAGGGGCAGGTTCTCAAGGGTGAGTGACACGGTTTGACCTTTGCGAGGGATTTCGATAGGACCGTAGTTATCCACATTCCACGGGAAGAGGTCGGGACGGTGGGGGAAGATCTCGGCGCGGAGGTCGGCACCGGCTGGAGTGATGTCCCTTTCAACAGAGGTGATGAAAGGAAGCTTTCTCAGCTCCTCAGCCACTTTCTCGCTGATGTGCAGGTAGGCCTCGTTGGCGTTAGGGCCTTTGTAGGCCTCACTGATGTGATAGTTGTCGAGCACTCGTTGGGTGATGCCGTTGCCCGTAGTGGTGGCGATGTAACGGAATTGCATGTTCTCGGGTTGGAACCCTGGCTCACCGTCGATGTAAACCACACCGTCTTTGATTTGAAGCTTGTCGCCGGGCATGCCGATGAGTCGTTTCACATAGTTCTCGCGCTTGTCCACCGGATGGGCGATGACTTTTCCAAAGTTATAGGGGTCGTTCCACACCCTTTCTCGCCCGTATTCACGGATAAGGTCATAGTAACTGATGCTGCTCTGGAACTTGTCGCACACGGTATCGCCTGCAGGGTAGTTGAACACGATGGGGTCGTTGCGTTTGATGGTTGAGGTGCCTGGATAGCGATGATAGGGCAGCTTGATCCATTCCAGATAGGATTTCTTTGTGGTGCTGAAAGGCAGCGTGTTATGCACAAAGGGGAAGCTGATAGGGGTGTTCGGACGTTTGGGTCCATAGTGTATTTTACTGACAATCAGGTAGTCTCCTACGCAAAGTGACTTCTCCATACTAGAAGTCGGGATAGTGAAGGCCTCAAATACGTAAGTGCGAATAATCATGGCAGCGACCACGGCAAACACAATGGCATCGAACCATTCGCGGCCTTTGGATTTCACGGGTCTCTTGGTTGTGGCAGGATCCTGATAAGGTGTGTCTTTCACAATCAGCGGGAAGAAGATGAAAGGCAGTATGGCCGCCATGAACTCTTCCCAGACCTTGAATTTCCCAAAGCATTTGCCCAGCTCGATGAGCATCAGGAAGAGCATGAAAACATTGATATACGGGAAGATGATGAAGAACCACCACCAGAATTTCTTTTCTTTTTTGATGATTTTCAACAGCACGAAGATGTTGTAATAGGGGATAAAGGCTTGCCAGCTCTTTTGTCCGGCGGCTTCAAACTGTTTCCATGTGAAGGCAATCGGAATGGTAAACAAGGCCGGGATGAGGAAAATGAATAGTATTAATGACATGGTTTGCAATGAATTTACTTGTTAACGCTGGTTGGATTGAAATAGTATTTAGGGAAGCAAAGGTAGGGATATTTTAGGAAAACAAATCTTCCATCGTGAAGCATCCGGTCTTGCCGATGAGGAATTGCGCGGCGGCCAGGGCACCTTGGGCGAGTCCTTCACGGCTGAATGCTTCGTGGGTGAGTGTGATGCGGTCGGCAGTGGATTGAATCGTGACGCTATGGATGCCGAAAACCTCGCCTTCACGAGTGACATGGATTGGCAGGACGTCCGCTGGACAAGGCTCTTCAATGGACCAGTGCTGGTAACGTTGGCTCTCGGCAATGATGTCGTTGGCCATTTTGGCTGCTGTGCCGCTGGGTTTGTCGAGCTTGTGGATGTGATGGGTCTCGGCCAGCGAAATGGTGTAATGGTATTTCTCGGCAAATTGTGCCAGTAGTTTGTTCATCTTGAACACCATGTTCATCCCGATGCTGAAGTTGGGAGCGTAGAACAGGCTTTGGTGTCCTTCAAGGCAGCGTCTCTTGATTTCATCAAGTCGGTCATACCAAGCCGTGGTGCCAACCACGATGGGCAGATGCAGGTCAAAGCAACGTAGGATGTTGTTTGCCGCTTGGTCGGGTTGGCTGAACTCGATGGCGACTTCTGCGGTCTTCAGCAGTTCAAGCCGTTCTGTCCATTCTTGATCGTTGTCGATGGTGGTGACGATGGTGTGGCCTTGAAGGAGAGCGGCTTTTTCCACTTCGTGGCCCATTTTTCCGTAGCCTAAGAGTGCGATTTTCATTTCAAAAATTCAATGAGAGAGTGAAACCTGTTTGAGGGATGCTTTGAGGGCAAAAGTGATTGGGAGCGGTGATGAATACGGGGTCAACGGCAAGGCTCAGGTCATCGCTGATGTCGTATGTGTAAAGGTGTCCGTCAACGATGGCATCAACGATGTTGAGTCCATACCAAGCAGCCATGATGATACAATACAGTTCAAAGTTGCGTCGGTACGACTCTTTGTAAGTCTGCAGTTGGCTGGCTTGATAGTATTCAGAGAGTTGCAGGGCAAGCTCGCTGGGTATGGTGCCTTCAGGCAGGTCGCCCGTTTTTATCTCGTAAGCGGTAAGATAGGTCTTGTAGTCGGAGTAGTTGCTGTAGGCCAAATACCCAAGTCCACCAAACCCTGCGTAAACGATAGGTGTCTTCCACCATTTGCCATTGTAAATCTGGCCGAGTCCTGGCAAGCAGGCGGAAAGGATGCCGGCTTTCTTAGGGCTGTGATTCGGCTTTTGTGCTATGGCTTGTGGGGATGCCAGCAGCAGGGTTAGTCCCAACAGGAGGGTGAGATGTCGGAGATGTCGCGGCATTATGGTTTGTTAAATAGCTGGATGATGCGGTCGAACTCTGCTTCGTTCTTGAAATCAATGACAACGCTGCCTTGTCCTTTGAGGTTGCGTTTCACCTTAACTTTGGTGTTCAGCGCTTGGGAGAGCGTCTTGATTTGTGCTTTGAAATGGTCGGGCAGGTAGTTGGTTTGCTTGCGTTGTTCTTTTCCGTTGTCTAATGACTTGGCTTTATTGGCCAGTTCTTCTGTCTGCCTGACGCTAAGTTCATCTTCGATAATCTGTTGAAGCAATTTGAGTTGAGCTTCTTTGTCATCGACGTTGATGAGGGCTCGTGCGTGAGCCATGGAGATATGTCCGTCGCGGAGGGCGATCTGGATCTCGGCGGGGAGTTTCAGCAGTCTCAGAAAGTTAGCGATGGCGGAGCGGCTTTTCCCGACTTTCTCGCTGAGTTGTTCTTGGGTGAGGTTGCATTCGTCGATCAGGCGTTGATAGGAGATGGCCACCTCAATGGCGTTGAGGTTTTCACGGTGTATGTTCTCAATCAGGGCGAGTTCCAGCATCTGTTCGTCGTTGGCGATGCGGATGAAGACCGGAATCTTGGTGAGTCCGGCGAGTTTGGAAGCGCGGAGGCGTCGCTCGCCAGAGATGAGTTGGTATTTGTTGTAGCCGAGTTTTCTGACGGTGACGGGTTGGATGACACCTTGTTCTTTGATGGACTGTGCGAGTTCTCTCAGTGCTTCTTCACTGAATTCGGTACGAGGTTGGAAGGGGTTGGTCTCGATGAGGTCGATGTCGATTTCGGCCACGGCGCCCGCCACATAGTCACCGCTGATGTCACGGCTGGTGATGTCGGTCTCAGGACTTTGCAGTATGGCATCCAAGCCTCTTCCTAATCCTCTGTTTTTCTTATTGATATCTGACATTATTATTTCGGTTTCGATGGTTTATGCTTTGTTTTTCTCCAGGATCTCTCTGGCAAGGTTCAGGTAGTTGATGGCACCCACGGAGCCGGCATCGTGCATGATGATGGTCTTTCCGAAGCTAGGTGCCTCGCCGAGGCGGGTGTTGCGGTTGATGATGGTGTCGAACACCATGTCCTGGAAATGCATCTTGACTTCCTCGACCACTTGTTTGGAGAGTCGGAGACGGGTGTCAAACATGGTGAGCAGGATGCCTTCGATGTCCAAATCGGGATTGAGTCGTGTTTGCACGATCTTGATGGTGTTGAGCAGTTTACCTAGTCCTTCCAAAGCGAAATACTCGCATTGTACCGGGATGATCACGGAGTCGGACGCTGTGAGGGCGTTGACGGTGACGAGTCCCAGCGAGGGCGAGCAGTCGATGATGATAAACTCATATTCTTTTTTGATGGGGGCAAGGGTCTTGCGCATCATCTTTTCCCGTTCGGGAAGGTTGATCATCTCGATTTCTGCTCCTACGAGGTCGATGTGAGCGGGGAGCAGATACAGGTTTGGTGTCTCGGTCTCCACGATGACCTGATGGGGGTCGGTTTGCTCGATAATGCATTCGTAAACACTGGTTTGGATGCTTTTGGGGTCAAATCCCACGCCTGAGGTGGCATTGGCCTGTGGATCGGCGTCGATGAGCAGGGTCTTATGGTCGAGGACGGCGAGACTGGCCGCCAGGTTGATGGCTGTGGTGGTTTTGCCAACCCCGCCTTTTTGGTTTGCTATAGCTATGATTTTTCCCATTAATGATTCTTGTTGTTGCGTTTCTTTCAAAATCGCAAAATTACGTCTTTTGAGCGGTTTGGTTGTGTCACGGGAATTGAAAGTTATCAACAACCCTCTTTTTTGTTGATAAAAAAAGAGGCCGCATTTTTCATGCAGCCTCATGAATTAGGTGTGAAATCTTGATCAAAGGTTTTTCTCCAGATCGTCGAACCATCTCTCAAGGCCATCCTCTGAGTTCTGGACGGGCTCTTCATTGTAATCCTCAGGATAAACACCAGTTTCAATGAAATTGATGGCATCGTTCAAAGCTTTGGATACTTTCTGGAAATCTTCCTTGTATAAGAAAATCTTGTGTTTTTCAAAGAAGAAGCGGTTTTGGTCATTGTCGAAACGGCGCTTGCTTTCCGTTATGGTGAGATACTTCTCATCGCCTTTGGTTGTCTTCACATCGAAGAAATACGTTCTTTTCCCTGCTCTAACTGCTTTGGAGAACAGATCTTCCTTCTCATTCTGCATTTCTTTTTCTTCCATCATATCTTTTTAACTTTTTAAGTTTGAAAAATCGCGCAAAAGTAAAATTAATTCTGCTATCTTTGCATCAAAGAATAATTTTTTTGCTGTATGAATTTGAATTTGAAACGTCCCATCGCCTTTTTTGACCTTGAGACCACAGGACTTAATATCGCTCACGACCGCATCGTGGAAATCGCAATTTTGAGAATCGACCCCGATGGGAAAGAAACTCCTTATCAATCTTTTTTTAACCCGGAAATCAACGTGTCTCCTGAGGCTGCCTCGGTGCATGGTTATACCAATGAGTTTTTAGCCGACAAGCCTACGTTTAAGGATAAAGCTGATGAGGTAAAAGCGTTTTTCGGGAATGCCGACCTCGCCGGATATAACATCCTTAAGTTTGACTTGCCTTTGCTTGTGGAGGAATTCCTCCGTGTGGGCTGTGATTTTAGTTTGGAGGGCCGTGACTTTATTGATGTGATGAATATCTTCATGAAGATGGAACCTCGTACCTTGAAAGGCGCCTATCGTTTCTTCTGCCATTCGGAACTGGTGGGAGCTCATGGGGCCATCGCCGACACTGCCGCTACCTACGAGGTGCTCAAAGCCATGCTCGACAAATATGATGGAGTTGATTATGAGGATTCCAAAGGAGTGAAATCGCAAGGCCCTGTCAACGACATGAATGCCTTGTCGCACTTCTCAGCGCATCACCAAAATGCGGATCTGTGTGGCCAGATTATCTATGATGACGAAAAGAAAGAGGTGTTTCAGTTTGGCAAACATAAAGGCAAACGTGTGGAGGATGTGTTCCGTACCCTCGATCCAAATTACTACAGCTGGATGATGAACAGCGACTTCCCGCTTTATACTAAAAAACTGATTACAACGATTGAACAAAGAGTCGTGGAGGAAAAAAAACTTCAACGATTAAAAGAAAAGTGGACTTCTACTAATCATTGAACACCATGAAAATCATCTGTATCGGACGTAATTACCTGGCTCATATCGCCGAATTGGACCGTGACTTGCCCACGGAGCCGCTTTTCTTCATGAAACCCGCCTCCGCATTGCTGCTCCCGCATAACCCGTTTTTCTACCCTGATTTCTCACACGAGATTCATTATGAAACGGAACTGGTGCTGCGTATCTGCAAACCAGGTCGCTCCATCGAGGAAAAGTTCGCCGCAAAGTATTACGACGCATTGACGGTGGGCATCGACTTTACCGCCCGTGACTTGCAACGCCAATGCATCGAAAAGGGTCACCCTTGGGAGATCGCCAAGGCGTTCGACAGCTCCGCTCCAGTGGGTGAGTTTGTGAAAATCAGCGAATTGAAAAACCCTTCGGAGATTTCCTTTGGTATGAAACTCAATGACCAATGGGTGCAACAAGGTAACAGCCGCGATATGATTTTCAGCTTCGATCGTATAGTGTCTTATGTCTCCCGTTTTGTGACATTGAAAGAAGGTGACTATATCTTTACGGGAACACCTAAAGGAGTGGGTGAGGTGCATCCGGGTGATAAACTTGAGCTTTTCTTGGAAGAGAAGCCGGTCTTCTGGTTTCGTGTTAAGTAAAATTAAATAAAATATAAATATAAAAATTACTACTATGAAACGAATTGGTTTGTTTTTGATGTTGCTTGCAGGGATTTCTGTGCAAGCGCAACCGCTTTGGATGCGTTATAATATGATTTCTCCCCAAGGTGACAAAATCGCCTTTTGTTATAAAGGGGATATCTATGTGGTGAATGTCAATGGTGGCAAAGCGGTGCAATTGACCACGAATCCTTCATACGAGATGCAGCCGGTGTGGTCGCCTGATGGAACTACGTTGGCGTTTGCGTCGGATCGTAATGGCAATTTCGACATCTTTACCATGCCGGTTGAAGGCGGTGTGGCACAGCGTATCACGACGAATTCTGCCTCCGAACTACCTTGCTCGTTCTCTCCGGATGGGAAAGAGATTTATTTTTCCTCCCAAATCCAGAAAGGTGCCGAAAACATCCAGTTCCCCGCAGGTTGGATTACGGAACTATATAAGGTGAATGCCCAAGGAGGACGGCCTCATCAAGTGGTGGCGGTTCCGGTGGCTGGCATGTCGTTCGACCAGGACGGCAAATCGTTTTTGTATTATGATCGAAAAGGTAGCGAGAATATCTGGCGTAAACACCATGTGTCTTCTGTGGCGCGTGATATAGTCTATTATAACGCTGAGGATCAGAGTCATACCATCTTGACTACCAATGTGGGTGAAGACCGTGACCCTAAGTACTTGCCTGGATTTAAAGAGGTGGTTTTCCTCAGTGAACGCAATCACGGCAGCTTTAACGTGTATAAAGCTCCAGTGAGTAATTTGGAGCAGGTGGAGCGTGTCACCTCCTTCGACACTCATCCCGTGCGTTTTTTGAGCGTGGCCAACAATGGAATGCTTTGTTACAATTATCAAGGTGAGATTTATACGCAGCAGCTGGGTCAGCAGCCTCGCAAGGTTATTATCGAGATTGTCAATGATTTACAACCCGACCAACTGGTAAAAAGGGATTTCAAAGGGGCTGGTAATTTCGCGTTGAGCAGCGATGACAAACTCATTGCCTTTGTTTCTCGTGGCGATATTTTTGTTACCGGCACGGATGATTATGCCACTACCAAACAGGTGACTCATACTCCTCAGGCAGAACGTGGCCCTACCTTCTCTAAGGATGGAAGGACACTGGTATATGCCTCTGAACGTGACGGCTATTGGAATTTATACCAAGCTTCTATGGTTAGAAAGGATGATTATAACTTCGCTTATGCTACCCTCGTGGAAGAGAAACCTTTGTTCGACAACGATGGGGTCGAGCGTATGGATCCTACTTATTCACCTGATGGCAAGGAGATTGCTTTTGTGGAGAATCGTAAGATTTTGAAGGTTTACAATTGTGAGACTAAGGAAGTCCGACAGATTACGGATGGCACACAGGAATATAACACCAACGATTATGGTTTATCCTATCAATGGTCGCCAGATGGAAAATGGTTTGTTTTGGAGCTGATTTCCAATATGCGTGACCCGTATTCTGACATCGGCATCGTCAAAGCCGACGGGTCTATGAAGATTTATAACATCACCGAAAGCGCCTATATCGACGGTAATCCTCAATGGGTGCTGGATGGCAATGCAATTATCTATGCCTCAAACCGCTATGGAATGCGTTCCCATGCTTCATGGGGTAGTCAGAACGATGTGTTTATTGCCTTTATGAATCAAGATGCCTACGATCGCTTCATGCTGAACAAAGAAGAGTATGACTTGCTCAAGGAAATGGAGAAAGGAAATAAGGAAGCGAAGAAGGATACTCCTAACGAGGAAAAGAAAGGAGATAAGGCCGCGAAGAAGAAAGCTGGCAAGAAAGGCAAGAAACAAGACGAATCCGCATCCAAGGAAGAAAAAGACAAAGGAGGGAAGTCCATTGAAATCGATTTGGAACACTTGCAAGACCGAGTACGTCGTCTCACCCCGATGTCATCAAGCCTCAGCGGCATGGCCATGTCCAACAATGGCGAGAAACTGTATTTTATGTCTTCGTTCGAGAAAGGATTTGATCTGTGGGAGTTAGATGTTAGAGAGAAATCGATGAAAATATTGAAAAAGATGGGTCAAGGCGGGGCACAGTTGCGTATGGATAAGAAAGGTGACAACATCTTTTTGCTTTCGGGCGGTAATCTTCAGAAAGTGGATGCTAAAGGCGGAAAAACAACATCGATTAAGTATGACGCCACCATGAATCTGGATTTGGCTCAGGAACGTGAATATATGTTCGACCATGTCTTTTTGCAAATTGAGAAACGTTTCTTCATGAAAGACAAACACGGTGTGGATCTCGAGATGATGAAGGAGGCCTACCGTCCGTTTTTGCCGCATGTCAATAATAATTATGACTTTTCCGATTTGTTGAGCGAGATTTTGGGAGAACTGAATGTCTCACATACTGGGTCGGGTTATCGTCCACGTTTGGGAGGCGATGCCACGGCGGAATTTGGTGTTTTGCTTGATCTGTCTTATGAAGGCGATGGCCTTAAAATAGAGGAAGTGGTACCTGGCGGCCCGTTTGACAAGAAATCCTCGAAGGTAGTTGCTGGCTGTGTGATTGAGACCATTGACGGAGACACCGTTAAAGCTGACATGGATTACTATCCTTTGCTGAACAATAAAGCGAATAAACAGGTGCTTGTCGGGGTGTATAACCCTGCCAATCAAAGCCGATGGACGGAGACGGTGAAGCCGATTAGTCATGGTGCCATGAATGACTTGCTTTATGAGCGTTGGGTGAAACATAACGAGGAGACAGTGAAGCAGTTGTCCGATGGAAGACTGGGTTATGTGCATATCCGTAGCATGGGTGATGCCAGTTATCGGGATGTGTACTCACAGATTTTGGGTAAATACAACCTTTGTGATGGAATTGTCATTGACACCCGTTTCAATGGTGGTGGACGTTTGCACGAGGACATTGAGATTCTTTTCAGTGGGGAGAAATATCTTGAGCAAGTCATCAACGACAGTGTTGCTTGTGTGATGCCATCGCGTCGGTATAACAAGCCATCGGTAATGATCATCGGTGAGGCGAACTACAGCAATGCCCACGGCACACCTTGGGTGTACAAGCATAAAAAGATGGGCGCATTGGTGGGTATGCCGGTGCCTGGTACCATGTCGAGTGTGACTTGGGAGACCTTGCAGGATCCCACCTTGTATTTCGGACTTCCTGTGATTGGTTATCGTACCGAACAAGGCAATTGGCTGGAAAATACGCAACTTGAACCCGATGTGAAAGTGCGCAACACACCAGAGAAAATGGCGGTTGGTGTCGATGAACAGCTTGAAGCGGCGGTGAAGGAATTGCAGAAGGAAGTGAGTCGTTTCCATTATTGGGGGAAATAAATAGGTTACAATGAAGAAGACACTATTTGCGATAGCGTTTCTTTTGTTGGTTTTCCCGCTTGTGGCTGCGGAAAACGACAGCCTCTTGCATTTTGACTATCAATGGAAAGGAATAGACGGTGAGCGTTCGTGTTCTTTGGATATAAATCCTCGGCTTTTGGACTATTATCGTAATCGACGTGGACACACTGCGATTTATTATGAGGAGTCTGGTTATAGAGCCGCCTCTTCCTATTGCGGCTTTATGTTCTCTGAGTATGATCGCAAGGCCATCCGTGCCTTGGCGGATGTGCTCTGCCCATCTATGGCATCCGAAAAGGACAAGATACAGGAGGTGTTGTTGTTTGTGCAATCGTTGCGTTATGAGTCTGATGAGAAGTCGAAAGGGATGGATGAGTATGTCCGTTTTCCTATCGAGACCTTGGCGGACGGGATAGGTGATTGTGAGGACAAGTCGATTTTAATGGCTGCTTTATTGAGCGAGATGGGGATTGATTTCATCTTGTTGTTTCCTCCCGATCATCTGGCGCTTGGCGTGTCGTGTGATTCCGTGCAGAACGCTTATCCCTTTAAATTTGAGGGGAAAGAGTATTATTATGTCGAGACCACGAATACCCATTGGGCTATTGGCCAAATTCCCCCGGAATATCTCTCGTCTCCAGTGGAGATGGCACCTTGTGTACATACCCCCGTGGTGGTGCTCAAGGAGAACAAGTTTGAATCCCAGTCCATTTCGTATTATACGGGAGCCCGATGTAAAATCACGTTGAAATTGATTAACTTGGGACCCACAAGAGCGAAGCATCTCCGTGTCCATTGGAAGCTTATGGAGGAGGAGCGCAGGGGTTGGACTTTGCTTGGAGAAGGGGATTCCTATCTTGAGGACTTGTTGGAAGGTGAGTCGCGGACGGATGTTGTGCAGTTTGATTGCGTGATTGGGGATTGGAGCCGTTTATCTGTGACCATTTCCAGCAATGCCGCTCTTGATCAGGTGATGGAGGTGAACTTGCATCCCGCCCGAGAGAAAAGACGCTGGTGATTATCTTTCGGGGCTTGGCCTACGGCCAAGCCCCGAAAGCCATAATAAAGAAGTTTACCATAAAGAGTTTCCTGTGCCGCTGCTGAAGTAGAAATAGCTTTGTTCGGGTCTGTCCAACACTTTGAAGTATGGTGAATCACCTCGGCAAAGCCAGTCATGCGCGAATCGGTTCTGGATGAAGTTCCGGATCTTTTCGCTGTTGAATCCATAATAAAAACCGCCAATGCCGAAATACAGGAGTCCGGCACGGTATTGGTCGGGGTCGTTCCCTTCAGCGTTGAGCGTATAAGTGAGCCGTCCTTCCGCATCAGGATCATGGAAGGTGTTTCTGCTCGACCCTTTAAGCCCAGGATCCCCGGTGAAGATGTTGAACCCTGCTGAAAAAATGAGGAAACGGGCTTTAAAAGCCGCTGATCGGTAACGGTCGCCATTGTCGGCAGCAGGGATGCCCCAGAGGTATTTTGCCAGATTGAACATGTAGTCGTTCTCGTAAGATACGGATCCGATGAAATTGCCCAAGATGATGGAATTAGTGGTTTGTTGTTTCCGCCCTTTGGTGTAGTAGGTCGTTCCTGAGAATCCTACTATTCCGTTGACGGTCCATTCGCCACCTACACGGAATTCCCAGCCTTGGTAACTGTCATCGTAATACCCCCAATAATAAGTCGCGCCAAAGTGCATCCGGTAGCTTAAAGGATTCTTCTTTTCAAATCCTACGGAGACATCGATGCCGATTCCTTTTTGGTGGCCGGCAAGGTGAAGGTCGATATGGATAGCGATCGGGGATATGTATTTTTGAAATTCGTAACCCATGTCGGTGAAGAAAATGAAATAGGCCAGAAGCGCAAATGTGATGGGATTGTTTCCATCTGGGTCGGAATAGGAGAGGGGATTGTTGAGACAGTATGCGTAACGGTTGAAGTTCTGTGAGAAATCCGGCATCTGGATGTAATTGTCGGGGCTGAGCATTGAAGAGGTGACAGGGTCGTATATTCTGCCATCCATATTGATTAGGTTCATTCCATGGATGTGCTCATGGCCTGTATAACCTCTGTCGAAAAGTAGTGCGTCAGGGTTCTCGCAGTTGCCCCATGCATCGAACCAGTTCTCTTGCTCAATTTGTCCTTCCTCATCGGTAATGATAGTCCAGCTACCCAGATGGTCCTTGTGGATGTAATGAAGCGATGTCTCCCCGTTGATGTCTTCCACCACTGCGAAGATTCCTGTAGGACAGGATAATAATGTTCGTTTGATGATGGTACCGTCGGGTTGCATGATTACCTCGAAATTGTTTGCATATAACTTTTCTCTTCTTACTCCGTCAATGTTCTCGATGACCTGGATTCGTTGATGGTCATATCCATACTGATAGGTGATTTGTTTTGTCCCTTCCTGGATTTGGGCGACTTTACCGAATGGGGTATAGACGATGTCCATTCGTTCCTGTGGGAATGTGCCTGGAGAGGCAGTGGCTGACTTGATGGCGTGAGGATGATCACCACTGTAGTTTGCATTTGAAAAGACTGGTTGACCAGCGTTGGTTTTCTGCGTCATTCGTCCCAATGCATCATAAGTGAAGATGCTTTCTCCATTCTGGTCAACAGTGGCGGTGAGACGGTTTAGAGGGTCATAACTGAAATGTTCAGTCTGGTTTTTCACCTTGTTCATTCGGGTGGTGATGTTGCTATAGTCATCATATTGGTATTCATATTCCTGTATGATTTCATCACCTCGTAGCGTTTTGATTTTTAACAATTTATTTGATATGTTATCATAATCGTATTGCGTAACGAGTCCATCGCCTGTGATGATCCAGGTGGGCATACCAAAGGAATTGGCATCCCCTGCTTTCCAAAGCACTTTGGAATCATCATCCATAATGCTTCGCACCACTCCTTCGGAAGAATAGCAGTAGTGGATGGTATAACCTGATGGATAGGTGAGACTTGAGATTCTCGAAGCCTTGTCATATTGATAGCTGGTTTTGAATTCTTTTCCCAGACATTGGTCAAGAATGCTTTTTAACCGTAGTTTGTTGTCATATTCGTAACTGATGGTTTGGTTGTCTGATTTGATTTTCAGCAATAATCCGCGCAATCCATCCGTCTGCCCGTATTGCCATTCTGTGACAGAGGAGGTTTGGCTTTTGTAACAGAATTCTGTGCGTTTTGTTAAGTTACCCATGACGTCATATTCATAATCAGTGATGTCATATTTCGGAGTCACTTGGCGAGTCAGCTCTCCAAAGATGTTGTATTCGCAGCTTGATTGTCCGTAATTTGGGTCGTAAAGCAAGAATCTGTTCCCGTTAGCGTCATAGTTTATCAGGGTTTGGGTTTCGTCCATACCTTCGATTTGAGTGCGTATCACTTTCCCTTCAGGATTATAGTCATAGATGACGCTGACCCCTTCGGCATCCGTACTTTTCACGACCCATCCCATGATATTCACTGTTTTGGACTCTGTTTGTGAAGCCTTGTCATTGGCATGAAATGTGGAGCTGGTGGTTCGTCCATTGTAGGTGAGCGTTTCTCTTGTCCCGTCTTGATGGTTGATTTTTCGTATCCGGTTATGGTCGTCATAGTCGTATGAGACCATTTGAGGAAGCTGCTCTTCTAGTTGTGGAGCCCATTCTGTCTTAACTCTGCCATAAGGGTCATATTCAATACGTGATACAACCGTCTCTCCATTGAGTGAGTAGGTTCGTTTTTTGATGGGTTCCCCTGTCTTGGCAAAGTAGGTGATTTTAGTGGGTGTTCCGGTTTTCTTTTCCCATTGGTAATATTGCCCTCCATCCCATCGAATGGCTTGATAAGAGATTGTTCCATCAGAAAAAACGGATTTGGTGGTGATGCCCAAGGGGTCAGTTTCATAGAGTGTTTCAAAATGATTGTAGTCAATCATTGAGACGCAGTAATTGTAAACAGGATCGTATTTGTACTGCGTGGTGTTTCCTGCCGCATCAATGAACGCTGTCATCAGCCTTTTCCCATATTCAGCACTATATACGTATGATTCGGTGCGTGGCGGGGTGTTCGGGTCGTTGGGGGCACTGACGGTTTTGGAGATCAAGTTTCCCGTGTCGTCATATTGAAACACGGTTTTTTTGGTCAGTCGGTCATTGGCATTACTTCCATCGTTGGGGATGGCGGTGATGGAGGACACTTGAAAGGGTTTGCTGGCATTGTAACTGTAAATCAGCTGGTGGCAGATGTCCGCGTAGTTGCCATTCCTGTGGTCAATTCTTGTGATGGTCTTTGGCCTGTTGATGAGCCATTGGTTGCTGTTATTCGGCATATATGTAGTGATGGTCTTTGTTTGGTATTCACAAGATGAAGCCAATTGAAAGGCTGGATTGTCGGTGGTGCCTTGGATGGTTTGGACAATGCTCAAGATGTTATCGTATTCAAGAACGTTGACTTGTTCGGTTTCTATTATCACTTCCGAGATTTCTTTTTTGATGAGGTTTTCCGGATGGTCGATGTCGTACTCATAGCTATATTTATAAAATACTGGAACATACACTTTTTTGTTGTTCTTGTTCAGATAATAATAGTTGGTGTATTCTGTTTTTGCCATGAGAGTTCCATCGGGGTCAAACACTTCTTCTTGAATCATTCCCATGTGAATGACTGGGTCGTAAGGTTGGCATTCATAATGCCTTGCGGTGGTCTTTTGCAGTTGATTGTTGCAATATTCTTTTTGCCTTGTTATGGTGAATCCCAGAAATCCTTTGCCTTGTTTGTGGAATAAAGCTCCCTCATATTGACATGCCGTGCTGACTGGTTTGTTGCTGACATTGTACGTGGTGATTTTTTTCAAGGCTCGAATCGGAATTGGCACGGTGTTTATTTTATCGATGGTTGAGGCATACAAGTAATTTAGTCGATAGAAATCCGACTCAGAAGGATTTTTGGGATTGGGCATGAGATAGTCATAGCTCAGGTCAGTGATTTGCCCCATGCCGTCTTTGATGGATTTCACTTCATGGCTAAGGTTAATGGAAGGCAGGTAGGAGAGGGTGTAATTGCCCAGGAAGGTCATCCTGTCTTCCCCCAAAAAGTTCCCGACGCAAATTACCCTATTGTTAAAATAGTGGAAATACTGGGTGTTGATTTTACGATGGTAGGCAAAGGGAGCACTTTCGCTTTCAGGATTTAGTGGACCGTAGTACACATGGACGTTATTGACATCTTCCCTAAGGATCAAGTCAGCGCATCCATTGCCGTCGAAGTCACCGACAGTGATGAAATGGTCGGTTTCCGCGAGGTTAAGGAGTGAATAATGGTAGTCTTCAAGGGTTTGATAGGGGAAGGAAGATGATAGATGAAATTCTCTTGAGTCTAGTCCTGAATGAGTGGATAAACGGATTGCCCATTTTTGGTTTTCTGAGGGTCGGTAAAACAACACATCGGTGGCACCGTCTCCATTGTAATCTCCAGGGAAGCAGTCCGTCCAGTTTGGGACTGAAGCTTGAACGGTGATTTGAAAATATGGTGAGCCGCTGTTTTTTCGTAGTTTGGCAATTTTTGTGTTGTTTGATGTGTCCTTGTACAATAGTTCGATGCTGCCATCTCCATCGTAATCGCCAGGATAGAGCTGAGTTGAAGAAAGATGGTCGTTAAAGTGGATGTCTTGGAAGGTGCCATTGTTTTCGTCATAACGGATGAGGACAGACTCTTCTTGGCTTTTATCGTTCGACTCAAGTGTTTGGACTAATATGGATAGTTTGCCTTCGCCGAGAAAATCGCCAAGCACAAGTGATTCTAGATAATTTGATGAGATGTGGAGTTCTGGAAGTGTATGACTGTAGAAGGTCAACTCACCGTTGGCGTTTATTTTGGTGAGAAAGACTGTTGATTGAACCTTGTCAAGGTAGTTCGGGATAAAAGGCGATCTTGTTGTGAAAAGAATGTCATCAAAACCGTTGCCATCAACGTCTCCTGTGTAAATCCAGTTGGTTTCTGGGGAGAGGTCGAAGGTCCTGGCAAGGTCAAATTCCAATTCATTGGTGCCACCTCGATTGATAAACAGATAAGCTTTTTTGTAGGTGTTTTCGTTGACATCCAATGATGTTGCAATCACATCGGTATATCCATCACCGTTGAAGTCTCCGCTGAATTTGACGGCATGGGAAAACGCTGCGGATATGCTGTTGGTGGTGACAGAGACGCTCGTGCTGTTAAGGGATGGAATGCCGTAGTTGTTATTGCCCCAAATGATTCTGGTGGGATTAACATGTTTGTTGTCAGCACTGAATCCGATACTGGTGAGCAGGTTGTATGGATATCCTGTTTGTGTGTTGGGCTCTTGATATTGAAATGAGTAGGTGTACATGGGATCGTTGTTATTGTACACGATGATGCTGTTCAACAAGAGGTCTTCGGTTTGCAAGAAACTACCATTGGCGCAGATTTCGATGTCGTCTCTTGATTTGTATAAGAATTGGACGTGATACGAATCATCGATTTTTTGGCTTTCATTACCAGAGTAGTCTATGCGTGATATATAATAGGAGTTCGATTGTTTCATGTAATGATACCGGATGGTGTTCCCATAGCGGTCCTCTATGCTTTTCAGCAACCAGTAGGTCACATGGCCTTCGGAATCGACCAAGGCTTTGGTGTCATCTGAGGTTCCGTATGAGTAGATCTTCCCGTCTGCCGCCCATACTTTGAAATAGGAAGGTCCTTTGTATCCAGGCTCATTATAGGAGACGATTTTGCTCATCTGGTCGATTTCAGTGTGGTAAACGATGTCGTTGGCACCGTAATTGCCATTGCTGACTTTTAATAGTCTTTGTCCATCGAGGCAGAATCGGTCGGTGGAATAATTGACCGCACTGTTGTATCCATCATGGTAGATGGTTCCGCCAGTACGTGTGATGGATGAAAGCCCGCCAAGGTCCCAATTCCATCCCAAGAGTCCGTTTCGTCGTTGGTTGTTGTAATAGATGAAGATACCTGGGGCTAATCCCCCCAAGCCAGAAGGTAGTTTGAGGGGAATGGTATAGGTGGCTGCACCGAGTGCAGAGACGTCAATGCTGCCTTTCACGGATCCGACCACGCCGTTGTCACCTGGCTCTGGCCCCCCGTACATATCATTCATAGGAGGAGTGGCATCGTATGGGTCGATTAGGATTTTTACATAATGTGTTCCTGATGGCTCTGCCTGGAAACCAGGGAGAAGAAGGATATGGTCTGTGGCGGAAAAATAACGGCTTGTCTCCCCGGGGAGTGCTTCCGATAAACAGAGATGCTGCTCCGCCTGGAGGGTGCTGTATAGCATGAGCAACCCAAGAAAGATGATGGTCTTTTTCATGATGCGCTCCTTTCATTTATTGTTTAATCACTTGCCAGTGTTGAGCCCCTTCAGGGGTCTCAAGATGGAGAATGAAGACTCCATTGGCGAATGCCGAAAGGTCGAAAACGCTTTGGTTTCCATGAATCACCCTTTCTTCGATGATGGTTCCGGATGCGTTGAGCAGTGTCGCATGTAAGGAGGGATGCTCTTCAGCATCTTTTATCACCACGGTAAACTGCCCCGCAGTTGGATTGGGAAATAACTCGCAGTCAAAGGTCTGCTCATTGTCCAATGAGGGCTCTTGGCTTTCTATTTTCTTGAATGTCAAGTGTCTTGAGATTCTGTTTCCGCTTTCGTCGTAGGTAAAACAGACCTGTCCGGCGGGGCTGGAGAGTGCCTTCAGACTGTCTATTTCTTCTTGTAAGGCCAGTAGGTACCTGGTTGTTTCTTCGATTTTTTCCATCATGATGTACTGCATCTCATGAAGGTCATATCCGTTGGCCGTGATTTCTTTTTCTGAGGGGACTCCTGGAAGATGATGATGCTCGTCGATATAGCGTTTTAACTCATTGAGATGCATCAGAGGATAAAGGTCGGAGAACACATGGTCGGGCCAATGAGCCACCTCCTTGACAAATACCTTCGTGGAGATGATTCCCCCGTTCACCGCCAGGGCATAGTCTTCCACTTCGGAGGCGGTGTTGATTCCAACCTGTCCATTCAGCCGGATATTCGTGGCGTTGAGATGGGCCTTGTTGGCGTTCAGTTCAATTTGTTGAGAGTTAAGGTTCATGGTTCCTGGGCTTTGCAATTTGAGCACTTGGTCTTCAGTGTTTTCAATATAGGTCACTTTGGAACCGAGGCCTATTTTCCCGTCGGTGCAAAGGTAGAGGGCATCCAGCCAATTGGTAATGTCTGTGCCTCTGGGGACTTGTGTTTTTGCGGTTCTGAAGCGCACTCCTTCTTGCAAAAAATCGATTGCGTACGAAGGAGCGTCCACATCGCGGATTTCCGTGTTTTTGCTGCGTCTCGCATTGATGTAGATGCCAGTGACATTTTGAGTGTAGATGCGGGTTTTCGCATCGGTTGATCCTCCGAAGCAATAGAAGTCTCCTGTTAAATTGATGGCACCCGTTCCTGAATTCATTTCCAAGGATCCTGAGGGATTCACGCTGAGTTTGTGTGCGTTATCGAACAGGTACAGGGATGCTTTTCGGTCTCTTTTGTTGGAAGGTTCAATGAAGATGTCAGCGTCTTCCTCGAGGTCGGATTTGATATGTAATTTGGCCAATGGTAAGGTGATGTTTCCAATGGCGACTTTGCCAGTGAAACTATTGTTTAGTGCTTTTGTAATCAGTAAGGTTGGTTTTGTGCTGTTTATTCCTAGGGCGATGCTGTTCGGCGTGGTGTTCGTCAGGGGGTAGCTATTTGTGGTTCCTGCACCGATTACAATCGAGTTTTGTGCATTTGCTTTGACATAGTTACCAATCGCTATGGTACCGATGCCTGTGGCTTGGGCGGTGTTTCCAATGGCTACATTAGTCGATTGGGATGCTTTGCTGTTGTATCCAAAGGCAAAGCTGTTGCTGCCAGATGCCGTGGTGTTGTAGCCACCAGCGAAGGCGTTATTCCCTGAGGCGGTGTTGTTTTTTCCGACAACAGAAGCATTTGTTCCTGAAGCACTTCCTCCTTGGCATTGTGTGCAGTTGTCGTTCTGGGCAGATCCTGTAATAGTGCCTCCTATGATAATTGCGATAATAAGGGCTGATATTGTAAATAGATTTTTCATAATTCATTGAATATTAATATTATATGTATTTTTATAAGAGTTTAGAGAGGGTAATCCGGCCAGTAGCCAGTCCTTGAATTATTATTCATAGGACTGGCTCAGGCCAGTGAGAAAAATATTCAAGAGCGTTATTCTTTGATAAACTTCTCCGACAAGAGTGTCTTTCCGTTTACGTAAATCTGTAGGAAATGAAGTCCTGGGTGTAATCCTGAGACATCCAATTGCAATACGGTTCCTTCCCCATGGATTTCACGATCAGCAACCGTATGACCGTACTGGTCACAGATACGGCATCGGGCGTGTGTGATATCCATGTTGTCCAATGGAATGGTTAACAAATGGGTTGTAGGATTGGGGTACAGATGGTGAGTCACCTGCTGTTGAGGGATGGACCATGTGAAGGTCTCGAAGTCGTCCCTGTTCAGTTTGGTGATGACGGGGTGTCCATGATTTAAAAACATGGTGTTGTTGCATGAGTCATTGACCGTGATGCACCCTCCGTCTTGAGTGGGAAGAATCAGACTGGTTCTGAAATTCTCATGCGAAGTGTCCAAATGTCGTCCAATGATATCCAGTTTGTCGTTGAGCAAATAAACGCATGCAGTGCCGGGATAGTAGGGATAGATGTGCTGATAAAAGCTGAAATAGAAAGTGCTGTCGTTCGGAGCGGCCATGCAGCGGTTTTTGCAAGGGCTGTCGATGGTGTCAGGGCGTTCATTAAGCTGGATAAATTGTAGAATCTCTCCTTTTGTGTTGACCCTTGTAACCCGCAGCCGACAGCGCTCATCATTGCCTTTCCCTCCGAAAAACAAAGCTTCGTCGTCTGAAAACCAGTGGTCGGTATAACAATCCTGATAGAGTGTGTGGTCACTTGTTTCGTCAGGGTCTTTCCATATCGGATATTCCTCGATGTAGTTGAATGCGGAGTCCAAAGTGATAAACGAAGTGACACCACCGTTGCCACTTGCCAAGCATAGCAAAGTTTCGTTTTCTTCGTTGTACCACATTTGCTTTAACCAAAAATTCATGATGAAGAATACGGGGTCGGGATAGTCTTCGATGAGATAGCGATGGCTGAGCAGGTTGCCTTGGCGGTCGAACTTGTAAAAAACGCCGCGGAAAATGAAACTGTCATTGATGCTCAACTGTTTTATTCTGGTAGCGACGATGGTGTTGCCGTGGCTGTCAGGAGCGCAGGTGCATTTGCCAAAAGAAATGGCTTCCACTTCTTTTTCGATGGTTTTTTCCTCCAGCAAGTTCAGATCTTTGTCGAAAAGGAGTATCATGACGTAGTCATCGTTGTCGTCAAACATATTGCCTGCGACGAACAAGTTGTGGTCGTCGGTCTCCACCACGCTGGTAGCGTTGGAGTAGTAGCCGTCTTTGTGGTAAACATATTCCGAGTGGCTGCCATCAGGGTTGATACGCATCACCAGCGCTTCTGGATGATCCGTGTCGCTGCCTTCCCGACCGGAAAGAAATGTGACACCGTCCGCATCCACAAACCCCGAGTAAAAATGGGTGCTTCCGGATGGATGGCTGCCATGGTAATCGACAACCCAGCTTTGTGATGACAAGCTGCCGCATATAAGGCAAAGAGGGAGGATGAGAAGGAGATATTTTTTCATGGCGTGTTGTGTTTTGGAGGTGTCACATGGTCGTGTTACGGTTGTATTAATGCTTCGACATTCCCGAATTCGTTGATGCTGACCTGACAGGGAATACCGTATTCAATCTCATTACGGTGGGTGCCGCATCCCTCATCGTCATCGACGACCGCATTGATTTCGATGGAGATAGGCTGATAGTTTGTCAGATGATACATATCAGGGATGATTTCAGTGATGATTTCTTTTTCCTTTCGGAAATGCCAATTCATATTGGGATAAGGGATGCAAAACCGATCGGGGTCGCAGCTATAGTAAACTCCGGAAAAGTTTTGTCCATCGAAGATAATATGTTTCCTGTCAAGGAAGACCGTCCTGTTTCCGGCTTGGGCTTCAGGCAAAGAGCCAATTAACAGGTCGTATAGTTTTTCCTGAAGTTGTTTGTCGGCACCCGATGGAATGTCGGGGTCATCGCATTTCCCCATGGGTGACGCGAAATACCAGTTGTCATCTTCATGGAATGGCCCTTCAATGGAATATGGATAAGGGTTGGGGTTATAAGCACATCGCTCGCCTGTTTTGCCAATAAAAGTAATTCTCAATCCGTTGTTAGCGTTTTCGGTTTCTTTGATGGCAAGGGAGACAAACCCTTTGTTCTCATGATTGTCGGAGATCAAGGATTGTCTTGCTTCCTCGGTGACTTGATGATAGAGGGTTACGGCATCGCTGACATCAACCTGTTGGTCGTTTACGGGCAAGATGAGGCTGAATTCATGATCCGTAGTGGAGGCGTAATACTGCTCGGGGTCACTATAGGTCATGTTGAAGTAATTCTCCACGTCCCATAACGTCTCTTCTACAGTGGTTGTTTCCGTGTTCCGGAGATTGGGATAAGCCTTGGCGGCTTCAAGATGTTTGCGGAACGACCTGAGCCTTTCGATGGGCTGGCTGCTTTGGATGGCGGTTCCTTCTTGGGTTGGGCGGGTGGTGCTGTCTTTGTCACATGCACCCAGAAACGCTGCGATTGCGCAAAACGTCACTACTTTAAAAAAGTGGGTTTTCATACAGAAATAATTTAATGGGTTTATAAATATGTTGCTAAAACATTTGCAAATATACAACCTGAAAACCCATTTGTCAAGTGTTTTTTATGAAAAAATCATAAAAAATACGACAAAATTACATAAAGTATTATCTTTTACTGAGTTATGAATTAAAACTTATTTGAGTATTAATTCATCCATGAAGATCCAAGAATCATAACCATATCCGGGCAATCCTTCGGGAATCAGTCCAGGGTTTTTCACTACAACGCGCAGATATCGTGTGCTGGATCCCTCCATGGGGATGCGCTCCCGGAAGATGAAGTTGCCGGATGTGTTGACTTCGGTGTGTATGTCGTGACGTTTTAGTAGCCGATAATGGCTGCCGTCTGCTGAAACATAGATCTCTATTTGGTTGGCTTTCAAGATCCAATCGTGAGCGTTGACGAGGAAGCCGATTTCAATTTCTTGGAGTTGTTCCTTTTGTTTTAGGTCGAGTTCGATGTCTGCATCGATGCCGTAAAACCCTTGCCAGTGGCCGTCTTTGTAGTCATTGCTTCCGAGGTGTCCGTCAAGGAGTGCGTTGTCACCGCCGCCAGAGTATTCGGGACGGTAGTTTCCGGCAGGACTGTTCAGTGACTTCAGCTTTCCCATCCCTTTGTGGTAGAGGAAATAACGCTCGTTGCTGATGGCGCGTCCCATGGCATCGTAGCAGGTGGCTTTGACTGTATTCGAGTGAGTGAGTGCGATGGGCCTTTCATAGACAGGGTCGGTGATGGTGGCTGCTTTGCCGTCCAATGCGTAGTGGATGGGCTGGTCGTTATATATGGTGCGCAGGATGACGCTAGCCTGTCCTTGTTCGTCTGTCGATGATTCCAGGAAAGGAAGATAGGGGAGGTCCAGCAATGCCCTTGCGATATTGTCGTATTTCCCCATGTTGACTTCCAGCCAGTAGGGGCGGCTTTCCTGTTCCCATACCTTTATATATTCACGCTTCAATTGATGAAGAGAGGTGATAAGACCATCCACCTGTTGGCGGGATTCAGCCTTGTTGTCTTTGTCGGGGTTGAGATAGGTCTTGTAGAGCTGGCATCGAGTGATATTGCGTTTTACGCACCAGTGAATTCGGTGAACGGCATAAAGTGCGTTGTCGAAGACATCCTTGTTCCATCGTGCTTGGCTTTGCGCTTGTTTCAGTTGACGTTCAATGTCGAGTGAGTCAAACCATTGGGTGAGCAGCTCCTGGTTTTGTTTTTCCACGGTTTCTCCCACTTGACTTGGGAAGAAGGGAATCATGGGTTCGGTCATGGTGCTGAACCGTCCGATTTCATGGCTGTCTGACAATGCGGACACTTGCTCCAATATACGGCAAGGTTCGTCGGTGACGCTGCCGAAGAAGTGGATGGAGAAGTTCTTCTTGATGTTTCGGAGGGCTTCCTCTTCATCCGCTTTATTGGGGTTGGTCTCTTTGATGGGGTTCCAACTCATTTCCGCACCTAAGGCGAGTCCATATAATCCACTGTTGATCAATGACTCGCCAAAGTCGTCCCAACAGGTATTCATCACGCCGAAGGCTCCTTTGCGGAAGCCGTCACGGCAGAGGTGTGGGATGTCGGAACAGAAGTCTTGGTAGTGTGGCCAAACCCATCCAGACATGCTGAGCCCGGGTGCTACCATAAAGTCATGGCCGGAATCGACGTAGGGTTGCAGGAAGTCGTCGAAACTTTCTCGCGCGGCATAACTCCATGCCAGAAAGATGATGTCTTTGTCGAGGTTCTCGAGGATTTCGGGATGTTGGTCGGCGATGTCGCCCCACATCATGGCGCGTTTGCCATGGCGTTTCACGATTTCGTTGACGCGGTTGATATGGCGGTAATACGCGGTTTCTTTGCCTATTGAATCCACGTATGCCTTGGCTTTGCCGCTGCCTAGGCTTTCCGTCTCGTCGCAGTTGATGTTGAACAGGGTGGAGGAATAGACTTGGGCTTCCTCGTTTATGATGTCATCCAACAACTCGTAGGTACCCTCGACGCTGGGATTGAGGTTGTCAGCGGCATCGGCGAGAGGTTCGTAGAAGGGATTTTTCAGGATTTCCTCGAAGTGTGCGAAACACTGTTGGTTGCCGATGAGTTGAATGTGATATTGTTTGCAGAAGTTGTCCAGTTCTCGGATTTCCTCTGCGGTGAAGGCATGGATGGGGGCGATGTCGGGATGGCTCTCTGTGCGGAAGGTGTGCTCGGTGTAAAGGGAGAAAAAGTTGATTTTGCATTCTGCCAGCTGTGGGATGAGCCGTTTGAGGTACTCCATGGAGACGATGGGGCCTCGGCTGATGTCGTCTTGCCATCCGCGTAACTTGAAGTCGGGCCAGTCGAGGATGTCGAGACAGGGGATCTCAGCTTTGTCGTTGTTGCTGGTCAGGGTGGCATATCGGTGCAGCTGATTCAGGCTCTGTCGTGCATAGAACAAGCCTGTCTCCGTGGTGGCCTCGGCAATGACGCGGTTCTTGGTGATTCGGAGACGGTAGGCTTGGTCCTCGTTTCTCGGGACATCGAGATGGTTTACCAGCTGGTATTGAATGTTTTCTTCATTCCAAAGGAATACGCCGTCCTTTGCCTCTACCTGTTGTGGTGTGGGAAGGATGTGGGTGTGCTGTCCCCATGCGGTGGCTGCGAACCATAATATTAATAGGAGTATCTTGATTCTCATCATGCGGCAAATTTATGACAAAGATACTTTTTTTTCAGATGTTGAGCTTGAGTTGTATCTCTTCCACCTGTTTTTTTAGTTCCAACACGGTCTTGGTGAGCTCTTCCTCGCGGAGGTGGTTCTCCTGCCGCTCGGGCATCTCGGTGCTGATGTAATGGACGAATTTCCATACTTCTTTGATGTCAGCAGCTGCTAATTCGTATGGCCGGTACAAGGGGTTGAGCGAGCTGAGAACCAGCTTGCCTTCTGACTCGATTTTGTTTTCCACGACTTTGAACACGATGCCGTCGTCTTGGGTTAGGATGATGTAAGGCAGTCCACTACGGATATAGGTCCAGTCGAGGACGTATTCTCCGGTGACGTATGAGCCGTTGGGGATGGGCAGCATGGAGTCGCCGCTGATTTGGAAGGTGCGGTACTTCCGGTCGCGCGAGAGGAAAGGCATGGTGAACGTGGGCAGCACTTTGATGTATTCTGGGTCGGCGAAGCCAGTGGCATATCCCGCCTTGGCTTTCTCGGTCACTAACTCAATGTTCTCGTTGTTGTCGGGCGAGACTGTGGTGGCTAGCACCCTGAGGTTGCTTCCTTTGAGATGTACGTCATATCCACGTTCCAGTTGGGAGAGTTGGCTTTCGCTGATGGTGCTGAGATCCACCTTGACCAAAGTGTCAATGGCCACGTTGAAATATTTCGAAAAAGAGATCAACGCTTCAAGGCTGGGCTCTGCGACTTCGTTCTCATAGCCGCTCAGCGTGGAGCGTTTCATGTGGAGCGCAAAGGCCACGTCGTCTTGTGTGCGTCCGCGGTGCTTGCGAAGGAATTTGATGTTGGAACTGAAATACATTTTATTTGGAATTTAGAATTAAGAATTTAGAATTTAGAGGGTTATGATGATGGAGATGAGTGGCAGTGTACAAATTAGATTTTTTTTTGCTTGTGGTTTAAAAATTATGATTAGATTTACGTCGATTAATTTGATTAAAAACTCGTCAAAGATACATCATTTTTAGATATTGTCAAGAAAAAAAACAAAAAAAGATGGAAAGAAGGATTTTGCATTTGGATTTGGACACGTTTTTCGTGTCAGTGGAACGTTTGGTGAATCCATCGCTGGAAGGCAAGCCAGTCGTTGTGGGAGGGATGTCGGATCGTGGTGTGGTATCCACATGCAGTTATGAAGCCCGTCGTTTCGGAGTCCATTCGGCGATGCCCATGCGCATGGCGCGGCAACTGTGTTCTCAGGCTGTTTTCATCCGGGGCGACATGGAACTGTACAGTCGTTATTCTCGTTTGGTGACGGACATCATCGCCGACAGTGCGCCAGTGTATGAGAAGATGTCGATTGATGAGCATTATGTCGATCTTACTGGGATGGATCGTTTTCATGGATGCTATCAGTGGTCGCATGAGTTGAGGGAGAAGATAATCCATGAGTCGGGATTGCCGATTTCTTTTGGACTTTCGGAGAATAAGACGGTGTCGAAGATTGCCACAGGTGAGGCCAAACCCAATGGCGAGCTTCAGATTCAGCCTCTGTCGGTCAATGCGTTTCTTGACCCGCTTCCAGTGTCCAAGATACCGATGGCGGGGGTGAAGACTTGCGCTTTATTAGGTTCGATGGGAGTGCGGACTATAGGGGTGTTGCGCCAGTTGCCTCAACGGGCGGTGGAACAGGTGCTGGGTAAGAATGGAACCGACCTTTGGAAGAAAGCCAATGGGGTGGATATGACCCCTGTAAGGCCATATCAAGAACAAAAATCGATGAGTCAAGAACACACTTTTGAGCAGGATACCATTGATGTGCCAGCGATACGTCAACAGTTGGCAGGCATGGTGGAGCATCTTGCCTTTGAGCTTCGACATCGTGGAAAGCTTACGGGGTGTGTCACCGTGAAGATCCGTTATTCCAATTTCGACACTCACGACATGCAGCAGCGGATCAGCTACACTGCCTTTGATCATGTCCTGCGACAAGCTGTGGAATCGGTGTTCGACCGTTTGTATAACCGCCGCATGATGATTCGTTTGGTGGGGGTGCGCTTTAGCGATTTGGTAAGTGGACATTCGCAGCTTGATCTCTTCGACGACCATGCAGAGTTGACCCAGCTTTATGCCGCTATGGACCACATCAAGGTTCGGTTTGGAGCCAACGCCATCACCCATGGCAATCTATTAAAACCTCACCCCGACCCCCTCTCTATAGTGGAGCGGGGGGAGGGATAGCGCATAACAGACTTTTCCTGCTATTTCTACCGACCTTAACCCACTAACCACTAACCATTAATCTCTAATCTCTCACCTCCCAATGTTTCACTCCAACAACAGCCTTTGCTACGGCATGATATCCGTTGACGATTTAGTCGCCAAGGCGGCGGCGTTGGGCTATGCGGTGCTGCCGTTGACCGATATCAACACGACGATGGGGGTGGTCGATTTTGTCTTTGCGTGTCAAAAACACCAGGTTAGGCCAGTGGCGGGTGTAGAGGTGCACAATGGCGATCAATTGCTGTATGTGGCGTTGGCGCGGAACAACAAGGGCTATGCGGAGTTGAATGCTTTTCTTACATGGCATAATGTCAGCAAACAGCCTTATCCCGAAGAGGCACCTCCTTGGAATGACGTCTGGGTGGTTTATCCATACGGGAGCCGGAAGCCTTCTTCTTTGAAAGAGAACGAGTGGCTTGGGGTGCGTTTTTCACAGCTGACGAAGATGTTCAATTGTCAGTCGTTTGACAAGATGGTGGCCATGCAGCCGGTCACTTTCGTCTCGGCGGATGACTTCTATATACATCAGAATCTTAGGGCGATTGACCATAATGTGTTACTTTCGCGGCTTCCTTTAGAGGCTTGCGCCCATCCTGACGAGATTTTGCTGCCGCCTGAAAGGGTGAAGGCGGCATTTGCACTTTATCCACAGCTGATTGCCAATACCGAGCGTCTCATGGATGAGTGCGGGATTGATTTTGACGGAAAGGTAAAAAACAAACGCTGTTTCACAGGAAATGTCTATGACGACAGGGAACTCCTTCGTAAACTGGCCTTTGACGGGATGGCTTACCGCTATGGACTCGCCAACAAAGAGGCTTACCGGCGGGTAGAGAAAGAACTCGACATCATCGAGAAAATGGATTTCTGTGCCTATTTCCTTATCGCATGGGATGTCGTCAGATTTGCGATGTCGAAAGGATTTTATCATGTAGGACGTGGGAGCGGTGCCAACAGCGTGGTGGCTTATTGCTTGAGAATCACCGATGTGGATCCCATCGAGCTGGATCTGTATTTTGAGCGTTTCTTGAACCCCAAGCGGTCGAGCGCACCAGATTTCGATATTGATTTCTCATGGAAGGAGCGGGATGTCGTTCTTGACTATCTCTTCAAGAGGCACGGGCGTGAGCATGTGGCCTTGCTGGGTGCCACGGTCTCGTTTCAGGACCGTTCGGTGTACCGTGAGTTGGGCAAGGTGTATGGCTTGCCCAAAGGGGAGATTGACCAGCTGGTGCGTCGGCCAGAGGCGTTTGCGCAGAACAATGCGATCGGAAAGCAGATTATGCAAGTGGCGGAACGCATTCGCGATTTCCCCTGCCAGCGATCTATCCATGCTGGTGGTGTGTTGATCTCTGAGTCGCCAGTCACCGACTTTGCGGCGCTGGACCTTCCCCCAAAAGGTTTCCCCACCACTCAGTTCGACATGTACACCGCAGAGAAACTGGGCTTCGAGAAATTGGATGTGCTCAGTCAACGTGGCATCGCCCATATCCGTGAAGCGGTGGAAATGGTGCAACGTAATTATGGTATTTATATCGATATTCATCAAGTTGGGAAACTCAAAGAGGACCCACTTGTGAAAAGGCAGCTGCTGTCGGCTGAGACCAATGGCTGCTTTTATATCGAGAGTCCCGCCATGCGGGGACTGTTGCGCAAACTTTGTTGCTCCGATTATAGAACCTTGGTGGCTGCCAGCTCCATTATCCGTCCCGGGGTGGCGCGTTCGGGCATGATGCGGGAGTTTATCCGTCGTTTTCATTATCCTGAGACCGTGGATTACAAGCACCCTTTATTGAAACAGCTCCTTGAGGAGACTTACGGCGTGATGATTTATCAGGAGGATGTGCTGAAGGTGTGCCATTACTTCGCTGGACTCGATTTGGCGGATGCTGACGTGTTGCGGAGGATGATGGGACACAAGATGCGTGACAAGACGGCTTTTGAAGCGGTGAAACAGCGTTTTTTCGACCATTGTGAACAACGGAATTATCCTGCTTTTTTGGTGCATGACCTGTGGCAGCAGATAGAGTCGTTCTCGGGCTATTCTTTCTCGAAAGCCCATTCGGCTTCATACGCTGTTGAGAGCTTCCAAAGCCTGTATCTGAAAAGTCACTTTCCTCTTGAGTTCCAAGCCGCGGTAATCAACAATTTCGGCGGTTTCTATACCACTTGGGTCTATTTCAATGAGGCGAAACGGATGGGAGCCGACATCCATCTTCCTTGTGTCAACAGAAGCGATTACCTGACTACCGTTCAGGGTAAGACGTTGTATATGGGGCTGGTGCATCTGCAAGGTTTGGAGGCAGGCTTCGTGGAACAACTTGTCAGGGAACGCAACTCGAATGGCCTGTTCACAGGGCTTGTGGATTTTATGGAAAGGATGCCGTTGATGATGGAGCAGGTCATCCTGCTGATTCGGGGAGGTGCTTTCTCGTTCACCGGGAAAAGCAAACCCGAGCTGCTTTGGGAAGCCTATTGGCATAAAGGCAAAGGCAGCAAGGAACCGATGGGGGTCTTGTTCAAAGCAGGGGAAGAAAAAACGGTTTTCCCTGATTTCAAGACCAGCCTTCTGGAAGACGCATACGATGAACTCGAGCTTTATGGCTTCCCGGTGTCGTTGAGCTGGTTCGATTTGCTTCAAACTCAGTTTCGGGGGGAGCTGATGGCCAAGGACATGCTACGCAATGTCGGGCGACGTTTCAGGATGTTGGGGAAATTGGTGACCATCAAGCCTGTCCGCACCGCGCGTGGCGACAGGATGGCTCTGGCTACTTTTGCCGACTGCATGGGTGAGCATTTCGACACCGTGCATTTCCCGAAAGTGTTGACCGATTGGCCTTTCCAGGGTGATGGCGTGTATCTGCTCCTAGGAAAGGTTACCGAGGAATTCGGACAACCCTCCCTCGAAGTCGAAAAAATGGCCCGAATGCCTTACAAACCCAATCCAAAAATATCCGTATAAAAAATAAATATGTATCTTTGCATCCAATATTAAAAAGGAATCAAAATGAAAAAGCTGAGATTATTACTGGGATTGCTGATGTGCATTGCCTTGCTGTTCTCTTGTAAGAAACCTATTGAAGGCGACGATCCAGGTACATGGATGGCTACAGACTCCGTCCATCTTGTGGGAACATGCTCGGTGATAGGCGACCTCGACTTGGGTGTCTATACCATCACGTTGGATCCCAACACAGTGAATGCTGAGCAAGTGCGGCTTGATAAGGTGGAACTGATTTATTATAAGGGAAATCAACCGTTGGAAAGTGTGCCAGCAGCGGATGTCCATAAGGTGGAAGTCCTTAAAAACACTGAGTTGAATACTGTTTATACCCGTAGTGACACCATCTGGAATCTGACACCAGGTACGACCTACTCCTATCAGTTGGTGATTACTGACGCTGTGTTCTCTGATTCCACGCAGCGGAAGACCTTCCAAACACTGCAAGGTGTATATTCGACTGTGAAGATGGACACCGCTTATATTACAAACGGACATATTGAGTGCTTTGCCTCTTTGAACGCGCATTGGAGAGCGGTGATGGATGACCCGGGTTATACATTCAGACTTTTCTATGGGTCTTCTCCTACGGCCATCGACCAGGAAATTGAACCCTTGGAGGTCGTCTATGACAGCCTTGTTGATATGACCGTGAAGAAAGGCTATAGCGGCCAAGTCGCTTTGGGCGCGGAAGAAATGCTTTGGTTCAGAGCCTACCTGAAAGATTCTTGGGGAAATGAGACGTGGAGTGACACCCTGCAATTTGTGATGTCCAGCCAACCCTCTGTGGTGATTGTCAAACACGATCAGTTGGGCCCTGTGTCATTCAGACTAAAAGGTAATGCCCTGAAAGGCATGGAAGATGTCGCTTTTTATCGTTGTGGATTCTGCTATGGTATCATCTCAAGCTTGTCGATTAATGATGCGCATGTGGAGTCATCCGCCACACAGTGGGGCTCCTATACCTGCGACTTGTTGAATCTTGAATATAATACCACCTATTATTATAGAGCTTTCTTGCAAATCACCGACGAGAACGGCCCGATTTATTACAGTGATAACGTGGGACAATTTACCACGGATGTTGAGATTGTTCCTATTGAAGTGGAAATGATTGATCTTTCATCTTTCTATACAACTCCTGGTCTCCCGCTTCCTTTCCCCTTGATTACAGGTACCACTGCTTACGTGTTGGGGAAAATCACCAATGGAGCCTTGTCAGATGTCAGAGAATATGGTTTTGTTTGGGAAAAAGCATCCGACGTGCAAGGTGACATCGATTTGGCGCATTGTCTTGGCAGTATTGTTGGCATGGATGCCTCGCAGATTCCACAACTGGCTTATATTATTGGTTCTGTTGATGGCGCTTTCTTGCAACAGATTACGGGTTTGCAAAGCGAAACGGAATATATGGTTCGTGCCTACGCAAAGATGAAGACGGGTGGTATCTCTTATAGTGAGCCGATTTTGTTGAAGATGCCTGGCGATTGATATTATTATAATGAGACGTTTCTTGTTGATTATCAGTGCGGTACTCTTGATGCTTCAAGTTACTGATGCTCAGGTGAAGTACCGTGTTTCAGGTGTCGTTTCTGATGTGGAGACGGGTGAGAAACTCATGGGTGTCGCCGTTTATGAGAAAAAGCTTCAAGTGGGAGCAGTCACCGATGAAAAAGGTTTCTATGAACTTGATCTTCCCGCAGGAAGCCATACCCTTCAGTTTTCTTTTCTTGGATATGTTTCGGATGAAAAGATGATTGATGTAAAAGGCAAGGCTATGACGGTGAATATCCGCCTGAAAGAAGATGTCACCAAACTGTCAGAGGTGGTGATTTCCAGCCAGAAGACCGACCATAATGTGTCGCAAATGGCAATGAGTGTCCAGAGTCTCGACATGATTACCATCAAGAAAATTCCGGCATTGATGGGGGAGGTGGATGTCATCAAGACCATCCAACTGCTTCCTGGGGTGCAGGCCGCCTCGGAAGGTTCCTCTGGATTCAGCGTAAGGGGAGGTGGTACCGACGAGAACCTTATCCTTCTTGATGACGCTCCTATTTATAATGCCTCGCATTTTCTTGGTTTCTTTTCCGTGTTCAACAATGATGTGGTGAAAGAAGCCACTTTGTATAAAGGCGATATCCCAGCCAGTTTTGGAGGGCGCCTCTCTTCCGTGTTGGATGTGAATGTGAAAGATGAGATGCCCAAAAAAATCACAGGACAAGGCGGAGTGGGACTGGTGACGAGCCGTCTCACTGTTGAGGCGCCTTTGTTTAACCAGCAAACCTCCTTGCTGTTAGGAGGCAGAACCACCTATGCGGGACTCGTGATTCCCTTTATGGGTGAGGAGATCAAAGGGTCGGATATCTATTTTTATGATTTGAATGCCAAACTGACCCAGCGTATCAACAATAACAATAGACTTTTCCTTTCGGCCTATCATGGTCGCGACCGATTCCAGGTGAGGGATATGATGGGGTTGGGGTATGGCAACTCAAGCGTGACCATGAAATGGAATCACATCTTTAGTCCTCGTCTCACCTCGAATCTTACCTTGCTCGGATCAAAATATCAGTACTCCATCGACATTTGGTTCGACCCTTACGATTTCACCCTCAAAGCAGGTTCACAAAGTGCTGAACTGAAGTATGACTTCACGATGTTGTGGAATGAGAACCATACCTCGCGATGGGGAATCTCCTCGGGATTCCTATCTTTGGAGCAGGGACAGCTTGATGACCGTGGAGGCGCGTTGTCGCAATATCTTAGTGTGGACAGTATGACGGTGGTACGGCGCAAAGGACTGGACCATGCTTTCTATTTCACGCATGACCATACCATCACGCCACGTTTCTCGATGCGTTACGGACTAAGACTGTCGTGTTTCCAGAATATCGGGGATGAGGATTTCTATGTCTTCAACGAGAATCATCAAGTGTTTGATACTATTCATTATAAGAGGGGAGAAGTGTTCAATACTGAGTTCCATCCAGAACCACGATTGGCTGCCATGTTCCGTATCGATGAGGTGTCATCGGTGAAAGCATCTTATTCACGTACCTTCCAATATGTGCAAGTAGCCTCGGCTGCTACTGGAGGCCTTCCCTTCGATGTGTGGTTCCCCATCAGTCCGAATGTCAAGCCCCAACGGTCCGATCAGTTTGCGATTGGCTATTTCCGCAATTTTCATCATGATGCCATTGAGACTTCGGTTGAGTTGTATTACAAGAACTTGAACAATGTCATGGATTTCAAGGATAATGCTATGACGTATGGTAATGTGTTGATTGACGGAGAATTGAGAATCGGGAAGGGTCGTTCTTTCGGAGCGGAGTTCCTTGTCAGGAAAAACACTGGGAAACTGACAGGGTGGATCTCCTATACCTACTCACGTTCTTATCGAACCATCCCTGACATTAATTTTGGGAAGGAATACCGTTCGCCTTACGACCGTCCGCATAACTTTGTCATCGTGGCCAATTATGATATCACACCGAAACTCAGCGTGGCAGCAAATTGGATTTATAATACTGGTCAGCCGGTGACTTATCCATACGGGCAATATACCTTGGGGGGTGTCACTTACGCCATTTATAATGGAAGCCGTAACGAGAGCCGATATCCAGCCTACCATAGGATGGATTTGTCGCTTACCTGGCAACTTCCCGACCGTCGCTGGAAACGATGGGATAGTGAGCTGAATGTCTCTGTATATAATGCATACGCTCATCATAACACTTGGGCTGTTACTTTTACTCAGGATAAGGAGAGCGGTGGCGTGAAGACTGAGAAGATGTATCTGTTCTCCACAGTGCCTTCCATATCTTACCAATTCAAATTCTAAAAACCATGAGAAAGAACTTTTGGATATTGCTGTTGATGGTTTTCGGCTTGCTCTCTTGCCGTGAGGATATTGTCATTGATTTGGAGGAAGGTAACCCTCTGGTAGGTGTTGAAGGTTCATTTACAGATGAATACAAACGGCACGAGGTGATTCTAAGCTATACTTCGGATTTCTATCAGGCCGATGCAATCCGTATGGTCAGCGGTGCTAAAGTTGCGGTGACCGATGGGGTGGACACGATTCCATATCTTGAGCAGGAGGATCAGCCAGGGCATTATCTCACGGATTCGGTGGCTGGAAAAAAGAACACGTTTTACCGCCTGATGGTGTCGGTGCCTGATGTTGGGGAACCTGACGGTTATAGGCATCTCTATGCAGAGAGTTATATGAACGACAATATTGAGGCGATTGACTCGTTGGTTCTGAAACCTTTAGACATGTTTCAGGGTGTCCCTTTGAAGGATACCATTTATGGGCTTTATCCCTATTTCCAAAGCTTGCCTGACCCTTCCATTGTTTATATGATTCATCGTTTTGAAGATGGGGTTCCACAGTCCGACACGTTGACTAGGGCAATGGCGATCCCGATGGCAGGCTATGCTGGCTATTATGTGAACGGTCCTGAGTTTTTGGTTTCAAATATGGAAATTGCTGTGGGGATGCTGAGGAGCAGTAAGATGCATGATGGTGAGGTGATACGGATTGATTTTTTGAGTATTCCTTTGGATTACATGACTTTTGTCTATAGTCTCAGTTTCTCAATGGGCAGCAACCCGATGATGGGGCCACCTACCAATGTCATAACGAACATTCAGCCTGCAGGTGAGGCGGTGGGATGGTTTTATGCGGCCTCGGTGGTGTCGGCGGAGACGGTGTATCACAAGATGAAATAAGTATTATTGCTCTTCAGTTTAATAAACGGATTATCTTGATAGTTTTTTTGTTTCGAATTGTAATTTGAGAAAGATTTTTTTATTACTTTTGCATATTTATTATTATTATTATTATTATGAAACCAGTTACAAAGGTATTGATGTTATTGGCAGTATTGCTGTCTGTTATTGGATGCAATCCGGATCCAAATGAGGCGGTAGTTACCATCACCCCTCAAGAGATTACCCAAACAACTGCTCTTTGCGGTGTTTATGTGACTAATGGTTTTACACCCGATAAAATAGGCGTTTGTTGGAACCTATGTCCCAATCCTACCGTATATACTAATTGGTTTAAAGAGTCAACTGCTGATTTTGAAGAACCCTTCATTTGTGAACTTACAGATCTTCGACCCGGAACGGAGTATTTTGTAAGAGCGTATGCTAAATTAGGAAATGAGCGTTATTATGGCGAAGAAAAAAGTTTTACAACAGCTGCAATACAGCCGTATGTCAAGACCTTGTCTGTGTCCGATATTACGTATCATAGTGCGACTTGTAGAGGTGCAGTTACCTATGATGGAGGACAAGAGGTTATTGAAAAAGGCGTGTGCTGGAGTACGAGTATTGAACCCACAATAGATGATGCTTCTTGTGTTAGTGGTAGTGACAGTGAGTTTGAATTCGCTGTAGAAATGACAAATCTTGAGGCAAACACGACTTATTTTGTGCGTGCTTATGCTGTTAATAGTCTTGGTGTTGGTTACGGTGAACAGATCAGTTTTACTACTTTAGGTTTTTTTAACGGCCGTACTTTTGTGGATCTTGGTTTGCCAAGCGGAACGTTGTGGGCAACTTGTAACATGGGTGCTGATCGTCCTGAGGAGTATGGTGACTACTTCTCATGGGCTGAGACACAACCCAAAAACAATTACATTTGGTCAAATTATAAATATTGTAATTGGGATGCACCCATATTCCATAATTTTACTAAGTATTGCCATTATTCAGAAGATGGCTATGGTGGTTTCACGGACAGCTTGATGGTGTTGGAACCAATTGACGACGCCGCTATAGTAAATTGGGGCGATGGTTGGTGTATGCCTACTAAGGATCAGTGGTGGGAATTGCGAGAAAACACTCAAGGCTGTTGACTATTTGGCTCGTCCAGGTATCGCTGCTGAAGTAAGAGGCTGCCGCATTTTGGCTGAATTGGGAAAGCATGTGTTGAGACTACCTGAGAATATACCTGACCTGATTGACACAATAGTTATTGAAGGGAAACCCTATCGCGAATTATTGAAATTTAAGATTGGTGAGACTCACCCAAGGGGTTATCCCGACGTTTTCTTCGATGGTCAGACCTGGGACTTCAAGACATCAAAATATCGGAGAATCAAATCAATTAGGAAGCTTATTTTAGACGGACGAAAAGCCGACAATATAATATTCATCCTTACCGAGCAATATCAATTAGAGATTCTGAAAGAGGCAATACATAGTGAAGTGGGTAGTAGGATGGGTGATGGTTCATGGATTCACATACCAAATGTATATTATATGTGTAAAATGAGTTTGGTCTGTCTTTGGCAAAAATAAAAAAGACAGGCTTGGCCTGCCTTTTTATGGCGCGGGAAGAACCATTTCTGGCTCGTCCTACGCTGCAAATATACATACTTTTTTATTCATTGCAACAAAAATGTATTTTTTTCTGTTTGTGAGGTGAGAATTTCCTTTGTAAATAGAGAAAGCCGCCCCAATCACGGAGCGGCTTTTTCTCATTTTCAAAGTGCTTTAAGCTTATGCCTCTTTCACGTTATCCATGCCGACCTGGACAGCCTGCATGTTGAGCGGGATGAGCTTGTGGGCGCGCTCGGGAAGGCTGTGACGCAGACCCTCTTCGACGTTCTTGTTGTCGATGATGGGGCGCAGCTTCAGGAAAGCGCCTAAGATGATCATGTTGAACACCTTGCTGTTTCCCATGTCGGAGGCGAGTTGAGCACCTTCGATGGTGTAGATGTGGATGTCCTTGCGGGTGGGCTTGTGCGTGATGCCGTTAGGATCATAGAGCAGGTAGCCACCGGGCTTCACTTTATCCTCGAACTTGTCGAGAGACTGCTGATTCAGAATGACGGCAGTGTCGAAAGCGTTGAGGATGGGGGAGCACACGCGCTCGTCGCTGACGATGACGGTCACGTTGGCAGTACCGCCACGCATCTCGGGTCCGTATGAAGGCATCCAGCTGACTTCCTTGTTCTGCATGATACCACTGTAAGCAAGGATCTTACCCATTGACAAGACACCTTGTCCGCCGAAACCGGCTATAATAA
>JAEEGF010140968.1_pt1 | contig 64246 bp, 50 predicted proteins | sample 9134171 | NCBI WGS metagenome assembly JAEEGF01 (sample SAMN16246542, study PRJNA631951) | gut metagenome | biome: gut microbiome; feature: rumen; material: AP-attached | host: Bos | place: Iran: Karaj | collected 2018-10 | reverse complement strand
AGATTGATATAGGAACAGCAACCTATTTATTAAATTCATTTTAGGAGGAACTTAAAATGGCAGTAAAAGTAGCAATCAATGGTTTTGGCCGTATTGGTCGTCTTGCATTCAGACAGATGTTTGGTGCAGAAGGTTACGAGGTAGTAGCTATCAACGATTTGACAAGCCCTAAGATGCTTGCACACCTTCTGAAGTATGATTCTTCACAGGGACGTTATGTTGAGGTTGGTCATGAAGATGACGTAACAGCTGACGATGAGGCTGGAACAATCACAGTAAAGGGCAAGACAATCAAGATCTACAAAGAGCCCGATGCAAACAATTGCCCATGGGGCGAGCTTGGCGTAGACGTAGTTCTTGAGTGCTCAGGCTTCTACACATCTAAGGAGAAGGCTCAGGCACACATCAATGCCGGCGCTAAGAAGGTTGTTATTTCTGCTCCTGCAGGAAATGATCTTCCTACAATCGTATACAATGTTAACCACACAACACTTACAAAGGATGACAAGATCATTTCAGCTGCATCCTGCACAACAAACTGCCTTGCACCTATGGCTAAGGCTCTTAACGATTATGCACCTATCCAGTCTGGTATCATGTGCACAATCCATGCTTACACAGGCGATCAGATGATCCTTGATGGTCCTCAGAGAAAGGGCGACCTCAGAAGATCACGTGCAGGCGCTGTTAACATCGTTCCTAACTCAACAGGTGCTGCAAAGGCTATCGGCCTTGTTATCCCTGAGCTCAACGGCAAGCTTATCGGCGCTGCTCAGCGTGTTCCTACACCTACAGGATCAACAACACTTCTGTTCGCAGTTGTTAAGAAGGCTGGCGTAACAAAGGAAGATGTAAACGCAGCTATGAAGGCTCAGGCTTCAGAGTCATTCGGATACAACACAGACGAGATCGTTTCATCTGATATCGTTGGTATGAGATTCGGTTCACTCTTCGATGCTACTCAGACTCTTGTTAACAAGATCGATGACGACACATACGAAGTACAGGTTGTTTCATGGTATGACAACGAGAACTCATACACATCACAGATGGTTAGAACAATCAAGTACTTTGCAGAGCTTGGCTGATTAACCTCTAATATCAAGATAGACTTTTAGATGAGGTCCGGTCCATATGGGCCGGACCTCATTTTTCGTTTCAGTTCTGAAATTTGTAATTCTAAATCATAATCCAGGAGGAAAAAAATATGTCACTCAACAAAAAGTCAGTAGATGACATCAATGTTAAGGGCAGACGCGTACTTGTTCGCTGCGATTTCAACGTGCCTCTTAAGAACGGCGAGATCACAGACGAGACCAGAATCGTAGCTGCACTTCCCACAATCAAGAAGCTGGTTAAGGATGGCGGTAAGGTTATCCTTTGCTCACATCTTGGAAAGGTTAAGAATGGCCCTAACGAGGGAGAATCACTTGCACCTGTTGCCAAGAGACTTTCAGAGAAGCTCGGCAAGGATGTTAAGTTCATCAGCGATTACAACGTAACCGGCGCAACAGCTACCGGAGCAGTTGAAGCTATGAAAGAGGGAGACGTTATCCTTCTTCAGAATACACGTTTCAGAGGAAAAGAAGAGACCAAGCCTGAGGAGGCTGGTGATGCTTTTGCAAAAGAGCTTGCTGACCTTGCAGACGACTATGTATGCGACGCTTTCGGTTCAGCTCACAGAGCACACGCTTCTGTAGCAGGCGTTACAAAGTTCATCAAGGAAAAGGGCGGAAACAATGCTGTTGGATACCTTATGCAGAAGGAGATCGACTTCCTGGGAAATGCAGTTGAGAATCCTGTAAGACCTTTCGTTGCTATCCTTGGCGGTGCTAAGGTTGCTGATAAGCTCAACGTTATCAACACTCTTCTTGACAAGTGCGACACACTTATCATCGGTGGTGGTATGGCTTACACATTCCTTAAGGCTAAGGGATATGAAGTTGGTAAGTCACTTCTTGACGAGAGCAAGGTTGAATACTGCAAGGAGATGATGGAGAAGGCTGAGAAGGCTGGCAAGAAGCTTCTTCTTCCTGTTGATACAGTTTGCATCGATTCCTTCCCGGATCCTATCGACAATCCTAACATCGAGACAACAGTTGTTGATGCTGATAAGATTCCTTCTAATAAAGAGGGTGCTGATATCGGACCTAAGACAATCGAGCTTTACGCTGAGGCTGTTAAGTCTGCAAAGACTGTAGTTTGGAACGGACCTATGGGCGTATTCGAGAACCCTGTTCTTGCAGCTGGTACTGAGGAAGTTGCTAAGGCTCTTTCAGAGACAACAGCTACAACTATCATCGGCGGTGGCGACAGTGCTGCAGCTGTTAATCAGCTTGGTTATGCTGATAAGATGAGCCATATTTCAACTGGTGGCGGTGCTTCTCTTGAGTTCCTTGAGGGTAAGAAGCTTCCTGGTGTTTATGCTGCGGACGATAAGTAATCACTTAGCGAGGTTTTTTCGAGCTTAGTGTACTACTTAGTTCTGGCGAGGGTCTGCGACCCGAGAGCAGAACTTCCTTGTGAAAAAGGATCTGTTGTCGAGTCTGCGACCCGAGGGCAGAACTTCCTTGTAAAAAAGGACCTGTTGTCGAGCCTGTGGCCTGAGAGCAGAACTTCCTTGTGAAAAAGGATCTGTTGTCGAGGCTGCGACCCGAGAGCAGAACTTCATTATAATAACTGGAGGAATTAATAACATGGCAAGAAGACGTATCATCGCCGGAAACTGGAAGATGAACAAAACTCCCAGCGAGGCAGTAGCTCTCTGTGCAGAGCTTAAAGATCTTGTAAAGAACGACGACGTGGACGTAGTATACTGCGTACCCGCCATCGATATCGTACCCGTAGCTGAGGCTGTTAAGGGCACAAACGTACACGTTGGTGCAGAGAATTTCTACATCGTAGACAGCGGCGCTTTCACAGGTGAGATTTCAGCTCCTATGCTTAAGGATGCTGGTGTAGAGTACGTTATCATCGGACACTCAGAGAGAAGAGATATCTTCGGTGAGAACGACATCCTCATCAACCAGAAGGTTAAGAAGGCATTTGCTTCAGGTCTTACACCTATCCTTTGCTGTGGTGAGTCCCTTGCACTTCGTAAGGCTGACACCTACAAGGAGTGGATCGAGAGACAGATCACATGGGATCTCTCAGGCGTAACAGCTGACCAGGTTAAGAAGCTTGTTATCGCTTACGAGCCTATCTGGGCTATCGGAACAGGTGAGACAGCTACAGCTGATCAGGCTGAGGAAGTTTGCGGACTTATCCGTGAGCTCATCGCTAAGCTTTATGATCAGGCTACAGCTGATGAAGTTCGTATCCAGTATGGCGGATCAATGAATGCCGGCAACGCTGCTGAGCTTCTTTCAAAGCCAAACATCGACGGCGGACTTATCGGTGGTGCTTCACTTAAGCCTGACTTTGGCAAGATTGTTAACGCATAATAAATGATGCTAATGAGCCCTTCACCCCAGTGGTGAGGGGCTTTTTTTATATTCTGCGATGAAATAAAATGGCAATGAAAGCTCTTTTACAATGAAACAATATGGGATGACTGGCTTCCTAAGCATGCTGGCTACGGGCAAGAGTTTTAGTAAGAATGATTTTTTAAGTTGTACGATTGCGTTAAGAAAACCCAATAAACAATATATTTACTGCGTTCTGGTAGTCATCACAAAGTTCATATTTAAGAGGGTTTAGTAAGCAACATTATTTCGTTTCCCACCATTTTTTATATACCTATGTACTTGGAGAGCATTTTTATAGTATGTATTAAGAATTGATTAAGAATTAATCATCCGCCATCATACTATTCCCATCTGCAGTTGATTAATGGTGTGAAACTAAGAGGGAATTTACAAAAATGTTCTTTGTAAATGCACTCCAAGTCATATCGTCTTTGAAAAATGGAGTGAACTTAAAAAACGCACTCTTACCAAAAGAACAGTAGATTTACAAATGGTGAGAGTCGTTCTTGATCTGAGGATATACAATCAAGCCCCGAACATAACAGTGTAACTTATGCCTCGATGAATTACCCTTACACCCCGCGGGTGGCACTTTTAATGTGCCGCCCGTTGTTTACCACAGGGGCACAGAGTGAATTATTTGAATACAGATGATTATAGCCCTTTCATGTTTTCAGTAATACATATTTTTATTTTTTTATTTTTTTGCTCAAACTACTATTGACATACTACGACAGTCGTACTATATTTACTATGACAGTCGTAGTAACGATGGTCGTAGTATAAAATACATTTGCCGAAAGGTACAATATATGCAGGAAATTAGCAGTGATGTGATCCGAGGGTACAATGACACCATAATACTCTTTTTCCTGAGGGAAGAACCTTCCTATGGATATGAGATATCCCGGAACATCAAGACTCTTTCAGAAAACAAATATTTGATCAAAGAGACCACTCTTTACTCCGCCTTTACCAGGCTGGAGAAAAACGGGTATATAACCTCCTTCAGTCAGGAGGCTGAGAATGGAAAGCGGCGAACCTACTACAGGATAACTGATCAGGGACTACAGTATTACCGCGAGAAATGTGAGGAGTGGCAGCTTACCAAGGATGTAATAGAAAGATTCATTTCAGATAAGACTATTTCATGAGGAGAAGAGTATGGAGACAATTAGAAATTACCTGAATACAATGTTTGCAAACATGCCTGATACAGAGGAGACCAGAAGAGCTAAGAGCGAGCTCCTTTCCATGATGGAGGACAAATATAATGAGCTCATAGCCAGCGGAATGCCAAAGAACGAGGTTATCGGCACCATCATCACAGAGTTCGGCAGCCTTGACGAGATCGCTCAGGCCATGGATCTCAATAAAAACGAGATCGTTGATACTGCTTATGTAGAGTATCAGCAAGCTCTTCCCGCCGGTAAGAGGGTTATCACAATTAATGAGGCATCGGATTTCGTAATGGATCATGCCTTTTCAAGATTCCTTTTGGGGATGGGAGTATTCTTTTGCATAGTTTCACCAGCAGGCCCGATCATTGGCGCCGCCTTCGGTAATCTCTTTGGATGGAGTGCGCTCGGAAAGCTATTTGACGGACTTGGGGTTGCATTTCTCTTTCTCTCAGTAGCCCTGGGAGTTGGACTTATTATTCTGTCCTCCGCCAAGAATAAAGAGTGGAAGTTCCTTAAAAAAGGCAAATGCATCCTTGACAGAGAAACTGAAGAATTTATCAGAAATGAAAAGATTACAAACTCCACCAGTAAATCTATGATGCTGGCTCTTGGTATTATCCTTTGCATAGTAAGCGTGGTTCCTGTTTCATTATTTGGGACTATCGCCATCAGCAATTTCCTTTCTGCAGGACTTGGACCTTCTCTGATCTTTGTCCTCACCGGTGCCGGAGTTTTCCTTATCCTGAATGCATCCAGGAAGGTTGATGCATGTGAGAGACTGCTTGCACTGAACAAATAATAACAGGAGGCGCATATGCTATTTGGAGCACTTGAATCAGGCGGCACGAAGATGGTCTGTGCCATAGGAGATGAGAACGGTAAGATACTTGATCGGACCACTATTCCAACTACTACGCCACAAGAGACCATGCCTCTTATCCTTGAATATTTTAAGGGAAAAGAGATTGTGGCCATCGGCATAGCCTGCTTTGGACCAATAGATCTGAACAGGAGCTCGGCAACTTACGGATATATCACATCCACGCCAAAAACTGCCTGGAAGAATTTCAATATCGTCGGGGCGGTTAAGGAAGAACTGGGAATACCTGTCGGATTTGACACAGATGTAAACGGATCCCTCCTTGGTGAAGCTACCTGGGGATGCGCCAGAGGTATTTCAGATGCTATCTATCTGACAATAGGAACAGGTATCGGTGGAGGTGTAATGGCAGGAGGAAAGCTCCTCCACGGAATGCTTCATCCGGAGCTTGGCCACATCAGACTGGCTAAGGAGGAGAAGGACCCAGGAAAATCTGTATGTCCGTTCCACGACAACTGCCTTGAAGGACTGGCATCCGGCCCGTCCATAGAAAAGAGATGGGGCAAAAGAGCTGTCGACCTGGCAGATAACCCGGAGGTCTGGGAGCTTGAAGCTGATTATATCGGTACAGCGCTGGTTAACTACTGTATGACACTAAGTCCCAAGAAGATCATTCTTGGAGGAGGTGTTATGCATCAGGAACAGCTCTTTTCCCTGATAAGAAAGAGGTTTAAGGAGCAGATGTCGGGATACATCATAACGCCTGAACTGGAAAATCTTGAACAATACATTGTTCCGGCCAGCCTCAATGACGATCAGGGCATCATGGGAGCGATTAAGCTGGCGATGAATGAATATGAAATGAGATAAAACAGCTGTATGAAGGAGGCACGAAAAGTGTCTCCTTTTTAGTTTGTGAAAATAATCAAAACGAGCAATTTTTGCAATGCACAACTATTTCGAACATGCTAAAATGTAAAATATATGAAAGCACTTACATTTGGTCAAGATTTGCAAGTTTTTGATGTATAAATGAAGTGAAATTGAATTATATATACATTATGATGTTTGAAGATAGCTGATTAGTCAGTAGAACGGAGGGTTATATGGAACTTAGAACAGCATGTTCACCTAAAGATGAGAAGTACTATGATACTGCCAGACTTCGCAGTGAGTTCCTGATCGATGATCTGTTTCAGCCGGATGATATAAAGCTGGTTTACAGCCACATCGACAGAATCATCACCGGATCAGCAGTTCCTGTTAAGCAGACACTTAAGCTTACAGCAGGCGACGAGCTCAGGGCAGAGTATTTCTTACAGAGACGTGAGATGGGTGTCATCAACATCGGCGGTGATGGTGTGATCACAATTGATGGCAAGGAGTATGAAGTAGATTACAAGCAGGGTATGTACATTGGAATGGGTTCTAAGGACATTACCTTTGCCAGCAAGGATTCAACCAAGCCTGCTAAGTTCTACATTAACAGTGCTCCTGCACATAAGACTTATCCTACAGTCCTTATTAAGAGAGAGGGAACACCTTCTGAGGACGTTGTTATCATCAAGGATGAGAATAAGAAGGAACTTGGATGCCTTGAGCAGGCTAACCACAGAGTAATCAACAAGTACATTCTTCCGGGACAGGTTGAGACATGTCAGCTGGAGATGGGTATGACAGAGCTTAAGCCCGGTTCAGTATGGAACACAATGCCATGTCACACACATGACAGAAGAATGGAAGTATATCTTTATTTCGATATTCCTGAGGATGCATTTGTAATGCACTTCATGGGTGAGCCTACAGAGACAAGACACATCATCATGAGAAATGAGCAGGCTGTTATCAGCCCCAGCTGGTCAATCCACTCAGGATGCGGAACTCAGGCATATACATTCATCTGGGGAATGGTTGGAGAGAATCAGGACTTTGACGATATGGATGATTGCGCAATGCAGGATTTAATGTAAATAATAACAATTCACATAACTAATAACAGGAGGGTATTACAAATGGCAGACTTTTTAAAGAACTTTTCACTTGAGGGTAAAGTGGCATGGATCACAGGCGCATCCTACGGCCTTGGCCTTGCTTATGCAGTAGCTTACGCAGAGAGCGGAGCTAAGATCGTATTCAACGACATCAACCAGGAGCTGGTTGACAAGGGACTTGCTGAGTACGAGAAGAGAGGCATTAAGGCATTCGGTGCAGTTTGTGATGTAACCAAGGAAGATCAGGTTCAGAAATTCGTAGCTGACGTTGAGAAGAATGTTGGAACAATCGACATCCTCGTTAACAACGCCGGTATCATCAAGAGAATCCCTATGCACGAGATGAGCGTAGAGCAGTGGAACCAGGTTATCGACGTAGACCTTACAGGTCCTTTCATCTGCTCAAAGGCAGTTCTTCCTGCAATGATGAAGAAGGGATCAGGCAAGATCATCAACGCATGTTCAATGATGTCTGAGTTTGGCCGTGAGACAGTTTCTGCTTATGCAGCAGCTAAGGGCGGACTTAAGATGCTCACAAGAAACATCTGCTCTGAGTATGGTCAGTACAACATCCAGTGCAACGCCATTGGACCTGGCTACATCGCAACACCTCAGACAGCACCTCTTCGTGAGAAGCAGCCTGATGGATCAATGCATCCATTCGACAGATTCATCCGTTCAAAGACACCTGCTCAGAGATGGGGCAAGACAGAGGACCTTATGGGACTTGCAGTATTCCTTGCTTCACCTGCTTCAGATTTCATTAACGGTCAGGTTGTTTACATCGACGGTGGTATCTCAGCTTACATCGGACAGGATCCAGGAAACCTTGATCCTTCAAAGTTCAAAGACATTGATGAGAGTCAGGCACAGTAATAATTTTTGAAAAAAGAAAGGCATGAAAAATGGATAAGATTTGTGAAGAGCTTTATAAGATCGGTATTGTACCGGTAATAGCAATCGATGATGCAAAGGACGCAGAGCCCCTTGCAAAGGCACTTATAGATGGAGGACTTCCTGCTGCAGAGGTTACATTCCGTACAGCAGCTGCTGAGGAAGCAATCAGGATCATTTCTTCAAAATTCCCTGAGATGATCGTTGGTGCAGGTACAGTACTTAATGCAGAGCAGGCTGACAGAGCCAAGGCTGCAGGCGCTAAGTTTATTGTAAGCCCAGGATTCAACAGATCAAACGTTGAGTATATCCAGTCAATCGGTGTACCGGTTGTTCCCGGAACAGCAACTCCCGGAGAGGTTGAGCAGGCTATCGAGCTTGGACTTGACTGTGTAAAATTCTTCCCTGCTGAGCAGAACGGTGGTATCGCCAAGATCAAGGCTATGGCTGCTCCTTATACCAAGATGCACTTCATGCCTACAGGTGGCATTAACAAGAACAACTTAAATGACTACCTTGGCTTTAATAAAGTATTCTGCTGCGGCGGAAGCTGGATGGTTAAAAAAGACCTTATCGCTGCCGGCAAGTTCGATGAAATCGAGGCTATGACAAGAGATGCTGTAAACGCAATGCTTGGCTTCACAATGAAGCACATCGGCATCAATCAGGAGGATGCAGCTTCTGCTGAGGCTACAGCTGATAAGTTTGATTCACTCTTTGGCTTCACCAAGAAGGTTGGCAATTCTTCAATCTTTGCAGGTTCTGTTGTAGAAGTTATGAAGTCTCATGGCCGTGGCAAGTGCGGACACATCGCCATCGGAACCAACAACGTAGACAGAGCTGTATATCACCTTGGAAGACAGGGCGTTAAGTTTGACGAGAGCTCTTTCTCATATGACAATGATAACCACCTCAAGGTAGCTTACCTTGCTGATGATTTTGGTGGATTTGCAGTACATTTAACAAAGAATTGAGTGAAGACATGCGTATAGCACGGAATAAATAAAATCGATTCAAAGGAAAGGAATAATAAAATGGCAAAAAAAGTTGTTACATTCGGTGAGATCATGCTGCGTCTGCAGCCCGATAACTATTTAAGATTCGTACAGGTTGATCACCTCGAGGCTACATTCGGCGGCGGAGAAGCTAACGTATCAGTTTCTCTTGCAAACTACGGCCTTGATTCAGTTTACGTTACAAAGCTTCCTAAGCATGAGATCGGACAGGCAGCTGTTAACTCCCTCAGAAAGTACGGCGTTGACACTTCCAAGATCACAAGAGGTGGCGACAGAGTAGGTATCTACTACAATGAGAAGGGTGCTTCACAGAGAGGTTCAAAGTGCATCTACGACAGAGCACATTCTGCAATCGCTGAGGCAGTTCCTTCAGACTTCGATTGGGATGAGATCTTTGACGGTGCTGAGTGGTTCCACTTCACAGGTATCACTCCCGCTGTAAGCGACAGCCTTGCAGCTATCACACTTGAGGCCTGCAAGAAGGCTAAAGAGCACGGTCTTACAGTATCCTGCGACCTCAACTACAGAGGAAAGCTCTGGAGCAAGGAGAAGGCAGGCAAGGTTATGGGCGAGCTTTGCAAGTATGTTGATGTATGTATCGCAAACGAAGAGGATGCTAACGATGTATTCGGTATCGCTGCTTCTTCAACAGATGTTACAACAGGTAAGCTCAACAGAGAGGGCTACATCGAGGTTGCTCAGAAGCTTACAGAGAGATTTGGCTTCAAGAAGGTTGCTATCACACTTCGTGAGTCCATCTCAGCTAACGACAACAACTGGAGCGCTATGCTTTACACAGACGGAGAGGCTTACTTCTCCAAGAAGTACGCTCTTCACATCGTTGACCGTGTAGGCGGCGGAGATTCCTTCGGTGGCGGACTTATCTACAGCTGCGTAAACGGCTTTGCTCCTCAGGAGACTATTGAGTTCGCAGTTGCTGCATCAGCTCTTAAGCACTCTATCGAGGGCGACTTCAACCTTGTTACAGTTGATGAGGTTAACAAGCTTGCAGGTGGAGACGGATCAGGACGTATCCAGAGATAATTACTATAAAGATAAAAAGAGTATTAAAAAGCGTCATGTGTATTTATATACATGGCGCTTTTTTGTATAATGTAAGGTGCGAAGAAATGCGAGGTGCCTATGAAACTGGACAAGACCACAGAGACATTGCTGATCTTTGTAGCAGCATTTGTGATCCTATTCACCGCATACTACGCCGACAGGGTGGGTGCGATCAATAATGTTTCAGCAGAGTATAATAAGAACCTGAGCCTTACGGGAGCAAGGCTTTCTGATGGTGTCTACGCCTCAATCACAAAAAGTGAAGAGGGCACCAACAGGTATGGTTATCATGCAAAATACGACATTACAATAGTCAATAACAGCAACAGCATGCTTCAGAACTGGACTGCGATCATAGATGTCCCTGAGGGGACAGAGCTGTCCAATTACTGGAATGTGGATGCGGCAATGGATAATGGCAAGCTCATCATGACTCCGGAGTTTTACAATCTTTCCTTTGAGAAGGATACAAAGCTGGAGTTTGGCGTGGTCTTAAATACCACATCGGTATATAACCCAAGATCGATCCGCTTCAAAGGATACACATCAAAAACTGCAGGCGGATCAATATACCAGAAATTTATATTTTTTGGCTTTGCTGTATGGGCTGCTCTGTTTGTTGCCTTTATGGTTACTAAATTCAATCTCAGGAGCTATCGTGAAAAACAAAAGAATGACGTCAAGATCATTCTTCAGTCCATGAACACATTCATCAGCTTCATCGATGCAAAAGACCCTTACACCAGGGGCCACTCCCGAAGAGTTGCCATGTATGCAGCCGAGATTGCAAAGAGAATGAGACTCTCCGAGGATGAGGTTCAGAATATTTATTATGCAGGTCTTTTACATGATGCTGGCAAGATAAGTGTCCCCGATGCGGTCCTCAACAAGCCCGGCAGGCTAACTGAAGACGAGCGCAGGCAGATCCAGGATCACACCATAGCAGGTGGCAAGATGCTCAAGACAATGACTTCCCTTCGCGGAATCAGGGAGACAGCTCTTTATCACCACGAGAGATATGATGGCACAGGATATCCCGAGGGGTTAAAAGGCGCGTCAATACCGCTTTATGCCAGAATAGTGGGAGTTGCAGATTCCTACGATGCCATGTCAAGTAACAGAGTTTACAGAAGGCATCTGAATAAAGATGAGATAATAGAAGAGATCCAGAAGGGTTCCGGATCTCAGTTTGACCCGGATATAGTGATCTACATGGTTGATATGATCAACGATGGTTATGTAAACGTAGTTAAGATGGAAACAGCGGAGAATGAAGGAGATTCTGTTGATTTCCACCTTACTGAAGAGGATATTCCGGGAGTTTATATGGGATTTTGAGGCCGAGTTTTTCGGCCTCTTTTTTTATCTAATATTCATAAAGACTAGTGCCAGTCCGGAAATAACAAGAAGGATAATAACCAGCCTCTTAACAATCCGCTCATCCAAAATCTTCCCACTCATTATTCCTGCAAAAAGCCCTGCAAGAACAAATGGCATCAGGATCAGAACCTGTTTAATACTTGCGAAAGATATTATCCCCAGAACCGAATAGAGAATTATCCTGAATGTGTTTTCAACAATAAAAACAGCACTGATATTAGCTTTAAACTCATCACTCGTTTTGGTAACCCTGCCAACATATGCTGCAAGAAGAGCCCCCACTCCAAAAAGTCCGCAGAGCACACCGGATAATATACCGATGACTCCAAGCATCAGCCTTGATTCCTTCATGGGCTTTGGCTTTATTTCTCTTATGTACATTTCTATACCAAGCAGCACAACTATGATTCCAAAGACAATCTTTATGTATCTGGCATCCACATTCTTAAGAAGAAATGCACCCGGAATGCTACCAAGAAGAACAAGCACTGACAAAGGAATAAAAACGTACTTATCAAGATTTTTTCTGTTGCGCCAGGTGAGTATAAGATTTGTTGGATATCCAAGCAGTAGCTCAACCGGAGATATAGCCACATTATTGGCGCCAAATCCTAATATCGAAGTAAAGACCAGCGTGTTCGCAAAGCCGCACAGACCCTTAACAAAAAATGCTGCTAAAGTCGCAACAATCCACAGCCACATCAGATGCTGATCTCCCTTCCGTACAGATGACCATCAAACTCTTTGTACATCGTTTCCTCTACCTTGCGCATAAAGATTGTTACATCACACTCACCAAAATACAGCTCAAAGTGGACCGAGCCCACGCTCTCACCGATGAGGTGGAATCTTATATAAAGTACATTATCACGCAGGAAAACAGCCCCGGCGGTATACGGGCAATCATACCTCGGGAATACTCCCTCTGCCATTTTGTCTATTCCAAATCGAAGTTCCAGCGTATCGGAATCTGTAGTAAGTCTAAGATAAGAAGCTTTAGTGTCTGATATTTCAAGTTCCAAACTCTTGAAACCTGCGGGATTCTCGTCAAGATCATAGCGCCTGATGCCAATGAGCCCTGAAGAAGCAACCGAGCCACCAATTCCGTTAATCACATAATTCTCAGGAAGTCTTGGAGGAGCAATCTCCAGAGTCTTCGCATAGTCCATGAGCTCTCCATAGCTCTTTTCCCCATCATCCGTTGCTGATGAGCCAAGCAGACAGTCATAGACAGCATCGTAAATAACCTGATTTCCGCCCGGCATTCCCTGTGTGTCAGCTGTTGTTACAATCAAAAGGTTCTCCGAAGGAATGCTGATACCAAGCTGACCGCCCATTCCATACATCACAAATCCGCCCTTTTCGTTTTGCCAGATCTGCATGCCATACCCCTGAGACTCACTGGGAAGAGGCATTGAAGCCATGGTATCACTTATATTTGAAGTGGCTTCTTTCACAAACTCTTTTGGCAAAAGAGCTCTTGTCACCCCGTCATTGCATACGACAGTACCTTCCTTGCTGACCAGATAAAGGAATTTGAGAAAATCCATAGGCGTAGCCATAACGCCACTGCCACCTATTGACACCCCAAAAGGATCCTTCAGCATATAGGAATCAGCACTGAAATCCAGATAATTAAGAGCTTTGACCTTCAGATACTCAAGAAGGGGCATGCCTGAATATTTCTCCACCAGCGCGCACATCGTGTGGGCCGCAGAGGTATCGTAGTGGAACACTGTCCCCGGCTTATGAGTGGGTGGCACCTTGAAAAAGCTCTCCACCCAGTCCGAATTCATATCAAACTTGTAAGTGGTAGAAGCGTGGCAAGTCCTCATCTGAAGCATGTTTCTGATGGTGGTCTGCTTTATCCATGGATGGGTGTTTTCATCGGTGTACTCAGGAAAGTGCATGGTTATAGGATCATCCAGACTGATCCTGCCTTCCTGGCACATAAGGGCAATTGCCATGGCAGTAAAGCTCTTGCTTATGGAAAAGAGCCTGTGGAGAGCCTTTTCTGTATAAGGAGCATAATATTTCTCGAATATCAGCTTTTCGTCCTTCATGATCAGAAGACTGTGCATAGGCACCCGCTTTTTATCCAAAACAAAAAGAAGCTTTTGAATATCCTTCGAGGATACATTTGTGATTTCCGGAATGGCTCTTTCGAATGTAAACATGGCTTTCTCCCTTATATTTTTAATAAAAATAGTATATCATAATTGCCTTCAATTTCTTGAAAGAACACCTTATGTGGGTTATAATAATATATTAGCAAGATTATTTATAGTGAGGTATTTATGTCATCAATTATCCAGAACAACCAGGTATTTAATAACGAGGTACCTTTTTGCAGGGTCTACAGCGTTGAGAGCAAGAAGCAGCTTGAAGAGAGATTTCTTGCACACCGCATTTCATATTTTATCGAGTGGCAGGACAAATCGATCCTCCAGAAGCTCTTTGACAGAAGCGGCAGCAAGATAGTGTGCACTTTCAGGATCAACAAGGGGGATCTGCTCAGGGCAAAAGAGCTGTCTCAGGGAATCGAAGGTATCAAATACAAGGATTACGGCGAGATCAAGAACACTGAGAGAATTCGCAGACGCAGCGAGGCTGTAAAGGATTCAGGCATAGGACTTGAGATGCCGGAGCTTAAATTTGAGAACAAGATCAATGCTTCAGATGAGGATGAATGATTATAAAATAAGGCAGGGGATGAATAGTCTCCTGCTTATTCTTTGCACGGATAGGAGATCTTATGGCAGATAATAAAGTAAAAAAGGAATATGTGAAAAAGGCTCCCGCAAAAAAGGCTCCTGTAAAAAAAACTCCTGTAAAAAATACCGCTAAGGAGCAGCCAAAGAGCCGCTGTCCAGTGTTTAAAAAGTGCGGAGCATGTCAGATGATAGACACTCCCTATGATGCACAGCTTCGCAAAAAGCACGCCCATGTGGCAGAGCTTTTAAAGCCATACTGCAAGGTAGAAGCTTTTGTGGGCATGGAGCAGCCTGAACACTACAGATGCAAGGTTCACTCTGTCTTTACCCATGATAAAAAGGGTAATCCCCTCTCCGGAATCTACCGCGAGGGAACCCATGAGGTGGTACCTGTGGAGAGCTGTCTTTTGGAGGACCAGAAGGCGGACGCCATAATCGCCACCATAAGAGGCATGCTTAAATCCTTCAAGATAAAGACCTTCGACGAGGACAACGGCTATGGTCTTCTTCGCCATGTGCTGATCCGCATCGGTAAAAATACCGGCGAGATCATGGTGGTTCTTGTAACTGTATCACCGATATTCCCGTCCAAGAATAATTTCGTTAAGGCACTTAGAAAAGAGCATCCGGAGATCACAACTATCGTTCTCAATGTCAATGACAAGCAGACCAGCATGATCCTGGGCGACAAGGAAAAGCCCATCTATGGTCCGGGTTTTATCTACGATATCTGCTGTGGAATGAAATTCAAGATCAGTCCGAAGTCTTTTTACCAGGTTAATCCTGTTCAGACTGAGGTGCTCTATAAGACAGCCATTGATATGGCTGAGCTCTCAGGAAATGAGGTGGCTCTTGACTGCTACAGCGGCGTAGGAACCATCGGCCTTATCGCCAGCCCACACGTTAAGGAAGTTATCAGCGTCGAACTCAATAAGGATGCGGTTAAAGATGCCATCCTAAATGCCAAGATCAATGAAGTCAAGAACATAACCTTCTATCAAAACGACGCCACTCAGTTTATGGAGCAGATGGCCCAGTCCGGAGACTGTGTTGATCTGGTTTTCATGGATCCTCCTAGATCAGGTTCCACACCGGAGTTTATCAAATCGCTGATAACTCTTTCTCCCAAAAAGGTGGTCTACATATCCTGCAGTCCTGATTCTCTGGCCAATGATCTTAAGCTCATTACCAAGGGCGGATATAATGTTAAAAGAGCTGTTCCTGTGGATATGTTTCCGTTCACTAGGGGAATTGAGACAGTGGTGTTGCTGACTAAGGAATAATTCATCAACTTAAACGATTTAATAGTTTTTTAAGAAACTTAAACCACTAAATGTTGTACCATAATAAATAATTCATTGAGGAGGAAAAAATTATGAAAAAGAGATTTGTTATGGTTGCAACTGTTTTGGCATTAACTGTCGGAACTATCGCCGGATGTGGCGGTGCACAGGAGGCTACACAGGAGAACGTTCAGACAGAAAGCGTACAGGAGACGGCACCGGCTGCAGAAACTGAGAATTCAACACAGACAGCTGAAATTGCAAACCCTTGGGTAGATATTACTGAGGAAGAGGCAAACGAGCTGTGCTTCAGATTGTTCAAGGCTCCTGAAGGTGCTACAGTAAAGGGATGGAGCAAGTGTGAGAGTCTTGCAGATCCTGATAAGGCAGTTGGACCGCTTGTTCAGCTCAGCTTTACAATGGAAGGTACAGAATTCGTAGCAAGAGCTCAGCAGGGGGCTTCAGAAGATGCGGATATAGCAGGACTTTACTACGAATGGACTGTTGGTCCTGAGGATGTAACTCTTGCAAACTGGGGCGGCGGAAATATGACAGGTAAGACATACCGCTACGTTGGTGATGCAGAATTTGTAGATCTGCTAACATGGTATGACATCGAGATCGGAATAGCTTATTCCCTTACCGCTTCAGATAAGGATCTGGACGGCTTCGATATCCAGGGAGTCGTAGAGCAGATGTATGCAGGAGAGAATGAGGCTTTTGCAGACATGCCTGAGGATTTCCTTCAGGAGCAGTCAGGAATTACTTCTTTTGCAAGTTTTGATGAAGTAATCGCTGCACTTCAGCAGGGACAGGGATATGCATACATTAAGCTCATGGGATGCGATGAGGATATCCTTGCAGTAACTGATCTGGTATTTGAAGCAGATCATTCAGCCTACGAAGCTTCTCTTTATAAGATGGAGGACGGAAAGGCCAAGATGATAGGTCTTGCTTCCGGAAACGGGTCAGCATTCCCTCTCAGATATGCCGATGGCATTCTGTATGGAGGTCACAACCACCTGTATGAGACATACGTTATCTCACAGGAGTTTGGCTCTCTTATGATGATGGACTATATTGACGATGGCGTAGCCAGTGGAAGCAATGAGTTCTCAGGCTTTACCAGAAAAGAAAACAGACTGGATGTAGAAGCTCAGGACTTCACCGGCACAGAGGAAGACTTCCAGAAGCTTTTAGCTGACAGGGAGACAAAGCCAATCGTTGAATTTACTGTGGTTAAGTAATATTTGAATATCAGACAACCAATGAGGGGAGACTTAGTTCTCCCCTTTTTTGACCTTGCAGTTTTAAAACTGTTGTATTATATTCTTTTTTAAAAGAAATTAGTGAATTAAAGCGGTGAAATTGAGAGGAGAAAAAGATGTCCGAGGTGCAAGGCGCAAAAAAGAAGTACGTTGAGATGAACAAGCAGGAACTGGAGCAGGAGGTAGTAAAGCTCAAGGCTGAGTACAAAAAGTACCAGGAGATGGAGCTCTCGCTTAACATGGCCAGAGGTAAGCCCTGTAGAGAACAGCTGGATCTGTCAATGGGAATGATGGATGCACTTAATTCTGATGCAGACCTGTCCTGCGAGGATGGAACAGACTGTAGAAATTATGGTGTTCTTACAGGTATTCGTGAGGCCAAGGTGCTGATCGGTGCCATGATGGAGAACAAGCCTGAGAACATCATTATATATGGTAACTCTTCACTTAACGTAATGTATGATACGGTTTCAAGAGCCTACACCCACGGCGTTATGGGAAACACACCATGGTGCAAGCTGGACAAGGTTAAATTCCTTTGCCCTGTTCCCGGATACGACAGACATTTTGCTATAACAGAGTACTTTGGAATAGAGATGATCCCTGTGCAGATGACACCTTCAGGTCCTGACATGGACGAAGTTGAGAGACTTGTTGCATCAGACGAATCAATCAAGGGAATCTGGTGTACACCTAAGTATTCCAACCCTCAGGGCTATTCCTACTCAGACGAGACCGTAAGAAGATTTGCAAGACTTCGCCCCGCAGCAAGAGACTTCCGTATCTTCTGGGACAATGCATACGGAGTTCACCACCTCTACGACGATAATCAGGACTACCTCATCGAGATCCTTGAGGAGTGCAAGAAGGCAGGAAGCCCTGACCTTGTATACAAGTTTTCATCCACTTCCAAGATAACCTTCCCGGGAAGCGGAATCGCAGCTATAGCCACATCCCTCAATAATTTAGAGGAGATCAAGGCCCAGCTCACATACCAGACCATCGGACACGACAAAGTTAATCAGCTTCGTCATGTGCGCTTCTTTAACGGCGATATAAATGCCCTCAAGGAGCACATGAGAAAGCATGCAGCAATAATAAGACCTAAATTCGAGGCAGTTCTTGAGACTCTGGACAGAGAGCTTACTCCATGCGGTGTAGGCACCTGGACCAAGCCAAAGGGCGGATACTTCATCAGCTTTGATGCCCCTGAGGGCTGTGCCAAGGCTATCGTTGACAGAGCCAAGAAGGCCGGCGTTACCATGACCGGAGCGGGAGCAACCTATCCATACGGAAAAGACCCTCACGACTCCAACATACGTATCGCACCTACATTCCCTTGCCTTAACGACCTTAAGCTGGCAATGGAAATCTTCACAGTCTGTGTAAGACTCGTGAGCGCAGAAAGACTCCTTAAGGAGATGGACTAAATGAATCTGAAGGAACTGAAAATAGGACAATCCGCGGTAATTAAGGCCGTAGGAGGAGAGGGGGCACTCAGGCAGCACTTCCTGGATATGGGAGTTATTCCGGGAACAGAGGTAACTGTTATAAAGTATGCTCCTTTAGGGGATCCTGTAGAGCTTCAGATACATGGATATGAACTGACACTGCGCCTTTCTGATGCAGAGAAGATCGAGATCGAACCCATCAAAGAGCGCAGCAATAAACATGAGAGAATAACAGAAATAGAGAATTCCGAGCACCCCGGACTTGGTGAGGACGGCAGATACCATGTGGAGGGTGATGAGGGTAAACTACCGGAAGGAACTCTTTTGACCTTTGCTCTTGTAGGTAATCAGAACTGTGGAAAGACAACGCTCTTTAATCAGCTGACAGGAGCAAACCAGCACGTAGGTAACTTTCCCGGTGTCACGGTCGATCGCAAGGACGGCCCCATCAGGGACTTTCCCGATACTCTGGTCACAGACCTTCCGGGTATATATTCCATGTCTCCCTACAGTGCAGAGGAGATTGTATCCAGAAACTTTGTAATTGAAGAAAAACCTAAGGCCATCATCAACATCGTAGATGCCATGAACATTGAGAGAAATATGTATCTTACCATGCAGCTTCTTGAGATGGACGTTCCCATGGTTGTTGCCCTTAACATGATGGACGAGGTAAAAGGAAATAACGGCTCCATTGACATAAACAAAATGGAGTCGCTTCTTGGCGTGCCCGTAGTTCCCATCTCAGCCTCCAAAAACGAGGGAGTTGCGGAGCTGGTGCGTCACGCAGTGCATTTAGCGCAGTATCAGGAAAAACCTGTGAAGCAGGATTACTGTCAAAAGACTGATCACGGCGGAGCAATTCACAGAGCAATCCACGCCGTAGAAGCAATACTTGAGGATCACGTCGAAAAAGCATCACTTCCACTTCGCTTTACCACCACCAAGGTTATCGAGGGTGACAGCATTGTTATCGAGAAGCTTGGTCTTGGAGACAATGAAAAAGAGATGATCGAGCACATCATCATTCAGATGGAAAAAGAGAGCGGAATGGACAGAAGCTCTGCCATTGCGGACATGAGATACGACTTTATCGAGCGTGTCTGCGAGCAGTGCGTCGTCAAGCCCATGGAGAGCAAGGAGAGAATCCGCTCAGAGAAGATCGACAAGCTCCTCACCGGCAAGTGGACAGCAATTCCCAGTTTTATCATCATAATGTTACTGGTATGCTATCTGACCTTTAATGTGATCGGTGCGTTTTTCCAGAACCTTCTTGAGAAGGGTGTTGACCACCTAAAAGGCATGGCGGAAGCAGCCATGACTGCGGGAAATGTCAACGAAGCAATTCAGGGCCTGGTCCTTGACGGAATCTTCGATGGCGTAGGATCGGTGCTTAGCTTTATGCCTATTGTTGTGACTCTCTTCTTTTTCCTGTCTCTGATGGAAGACAGCGGATACATAGCAAGAGTAGCGTTCTTTATGGACAAGCTCCTTAGAAGGATAGGACTTTCCGGAAGGAGTATCGTACCGCTTCTGATCGGCTTTGGATGTACTGTTCCGGCTGTAATGGCCACCAGAACACTGCCCTCCAGAAGAGACCGCAGAATGACAATCCTTCTGACACCGTTTATGAGCTGTTCGGCCAAGGTTCCGATCTATGCATTTTTTGTGGGAGCATTCTTCCCTGAGCACGCAGCTCTTATTACACTGCTTTTATACATTTTGGGAATTCTGGTTGGAATTCTTGTTTCGGTCATATATAAGAACACGTTCTTCAGAGGAGAGGCTGTGCCGTTTGTAATGGAGCTTCCAAACTATCGTATGCCCGGAGCCGAGAACGTACTTCGTCTTCTTTGGGAGAAGGCAAAAGACTTTTTCACCAGAGCCTTCAGTGTAATCCTGATCGCAACCATCGTAGTCTGGTTCCTTCAGAGCTTTGACATGTCTTTGAACCTGGTGTCTGATTCTGCCACCAGCATAATGGCCAGAATATCAAGCGTACTGGTTCCTTTGTTTGCGCCTCTTGGCCTTGGCGACTGGAGAGTGGTAACAAGTCTTATAACAGGATTTATTGCAAAAGAGAGCGTGGTTTCCACCATGAGTATTCTCTTTGCGGATGGCGTAGAAGGCGCTCTTACAGCGGCTTCGGCAGCAACACTTCTTGTATATTCGCTGCTCTATACTCCCTGCGTGGCAGCTATTGCTTCCATCAAAAGAGAGATGGGCGGAGTCTATGCCCTGCTGGTAGTTATATGGCAATGTGCTGTTGCGTGGATCGTGGCTTTTGCTTTGAGATTTGCCTTCATGTATGCTATACTATAGTTTGGTTACATACATATAAGAAAGAGATAAAAAATGGAGTCTAAGCATTACAGTAAGCGAATCAGATATTTGCGCAGACTCATCATCACCACTGTGGTAGCCGCCTGTCTCATACCGACCTGCATATGTCTTATAATGGCTGTCAGGTACGACAGATTAAACACCAGATACGAACAGTCTCAGGCAGACCTTGCATGGTACAGGGACAGATATGGCAGCGAGATGGAGATCCTCAGGGATGAGGAACCCTCCGAAGTGGAAAGTACGAATAATGCACTCGCCAATTCAGAAGAAATGGATGTTGATTACGCCACTGTAGATGTCAGTGGCGCACTTAATCCAGAAGATATAGAGGGTACCAGATACGTCTATCTGACCTTTGATGACGGACCCAGTACCTATACGGATGAGATATTAGATATACTTGCGCAGTATGATGTAAAGGCCACATTCTTTGTTTGTGGCAAGGAGAATGCCAAGTATACGGATATTTACAAGAGAATTGTCAATGAGGGACACACCCTTGGAATGCACTCGTACAGTCACAAGTACAGTGAACTGTATTCTTCCCTTGATACCTTTAAGGACGACACAGACAAACTCAGGATATTCCTGTATGAGAATACCGGCGTCTGGTCTAAATATTACAGGTTCCCGGGAGGGAGTTCCAACACTGTCAGCAAGGTGGATATGCATGAGCTTATCCAGTACCTTGAAGGTGCGGAAGTTACCTTTTTTGACTGGAATGTATCAGCTGGTGATGACAGAGCCGGAGCTAATAAGGATACGATTTATTCCAACATTGTGAACAACGTACCCAGGTTTAAGCACTGCATTGTCCTTATGCACGATGCAGCTGATAAAAAGAGTACGGTGGACGCACTGCCTGAGATCATAGAAGCGATACAGGCAATGGATGACACAGTGATAGTACCGATAACAGACGACACGTTACCGGTTCAACATATCAACTAAAAGTAAAATGATTGAATGGAGGGATATCAAGATGGGATTTTTTTCTGAGCTTAAGAGCGACCTCTCACAGGCAGTGAATACACTGATGCCAGAGGACAAGCCAGAGGCAGATGGTCTTGATAACAAGGCAACAGAAGTAAAAAAGCCAACAGACCTTGACAGCATGTTAAACCGTCTGGACGATATCAAGCTCGACGAGGCTCCACAGCAGCCCGTTGAAGAGAAGGTGCTTGATGATGTCGATGAGGCAGTTAAGGGACTTGCCAAGGAAGTTGACGAAGAGGCAGTTAAGGAAGTTGGGGAAGTACTTGATGAGGTACAGGAGCCAGTAGAAGAGGTTCAGGAGCCGGTTGAAGAGATTCCTGAGGCAGCACCGGTCTATGATGAAGTAAGGGAGCTCGAAGAGAAGATCGAAGAGCAGACCCGGGAGGAGATCATGATCGAGGAGCCCAAGAATGCTCTTGAGGCAATCAATCCTGCACATATCAATAAATATGTTGCTGATGTTAATGCAGAAACAGAAATCATTACGAGAAATGGGGGAATGGTAACAATGGATTTCGAACAGCAGACACCTACAGATGAAGTAGCAAGCATTACTGAGGGTATGATCATTAAGGGCGACATCGCCACAACAGGATCACTTGATCTTTTTGGAAAGGTAACAGGAAACATTAAGTGCCTTGGCAAGCTCAATATCACAGGCGAGATCAACGGCGATTCAGACGCAGCAGAAGTTTACGCTGAATCAGCAAGGATCACAGGTGAGGTAAAGAGCAAGAGCAGCGTTAAGGTTGGACAGAGCACAGTTATCGTAGGTAACATCTATGGTTCAAGCGCTGTTATCGCCGGAGCTGTTAAGGGCGACATCGACGTACACGGACCTGTTGTTCTTGATACAACTGCCATCGTTATGGGTAACATCAAGTCCCAGTCAGTACAGATCAACAATGGTGCTGTTATCGAAGGTATGTGCTCACAGGCATATGCTGATGTTAATCCTTCAGAGTTCTTTGAGGGTCTTAAAAACAAATAATCTGAATATGGAGACGATATGAGAATACTATTAAAGCTCAGTGGTGAAGCACTTGCAGGTGATAAGAAGACAGGATTCGATGAAGATACTGTCAGAAAGGTAGCACTTCAGGTTAAACAGCTGGTAGACAACGGTACACAGGTTGGTATCGTTATTGGCGGAGGTAATTTCTGGAGAGGTCGCAGCAGCGAGAGTATTGATCGCACCAAGGCAGACCAGATCGGAATGTTGGCAACTATCATGAACTGTATTTATGTTTCTGAGATCTTCAGAAGCGAGGGCATGATGACCAATATCCTCACTCCTTTTGAGTGTGGCTCTTTTACAAAGCTCTTTTCCAAGGACAGAGCCAATAAGTACTTTGCCAGGAACATGGTTGTATTCTTTGCCGGCGGAACCGGACATCCATATTTCTCAACTGACACAGGAGTGGTGCTGAGGGCTATTGAGGTTGAGGCTGACTATATCCTTCTTGCCAAGGCTATTGACGGTGTTTACGACAGTGATCCCGCCAAGAATCCTGATGCAAAGAGATATGACACAATCTCAATAGATGATGTCATCAGTCAGAACCTTCAGGTTGTTGATATGACAGCATCCATTCTTGCCAGAGATAATCACATGCCCATGAGAGTATTTGCCCTTCAGGAGGAGAACAGCATTGTAAAGGCATCCAAGGGCGAATTCAACGGCACAACAGTTACGACAGACTAAGGGGAGGTTACAGGGTATGAACGAAAGAGTTAAGACTTATAATGACAAAATGCAGAAGTCATATGACTTCCTTAGAGAGGACCTTGCATCAATAAGAGCAGGAAGAGCCAATCCTCACGTTCTTGATAAGATCAAGGTTGATTATTACGGAACTCCTACACCTATCCAGCAGGTAGGAAATGTTTCTGTTCCCGAGGCCAGGATCATCCAGATCGCTCCATGGGACAAGTCACTTATTAAAGATATCGAGAAGGCTATCATGACATCCGATCTTGGTATCAATCCAAGCAATGACGGAGCAGTTATCAGACTGGTATTCCCGGAGCTTACCGAGGAGCGCAGAAAACAGCTCTCCAAGGATATCCGCAAGAAGGGTGAAGAAGCTAAGGTTGCTGTCAGAAACATTAGACGTGACGGAAACGATGCCTTCAAGAAGCTTAAGGGAACAGAGGTTTCTGAGGATGAGATCGAGGATCTTAACGACGAGCTTCAGAAGATCACCGATAAGTTCATTAAAGATATTGATGCAGCAGTAGAAGAGAAGACAAAAGAAGTAATGACAGTATGACGATATAGGATCCGATATCGTCAGAATGGGAAGAAATATGGATAGACTAGACAACATTCCTGCACATGTAGCTATCATACTCGATGGAAACGGAAGATGGGCCAAGGAAAAGGGCATGCCCAGAAACTATGGTCACATGCAGGGAGCAAAAGCTGTTGAAGACATTCTCGTGGACGCTAGAGACATGGGAATCAAATATCTTACAGTATATGCATTCTCAACTGAGAACTGGAATCGTCCTGAGGCAGAGGTTTCTGCCCTCATGACGATTTTGCGCAATTACCTTAAAACCAGCATAAAGAAATCCATGAAGAACAATGTCCGCTGCCGTGTTATCGGCGAGCGCTCCAAGCTCTCTGAAGATATTCAGAATGCCATAAAAGAGCTTGAGGACGCCACTGCAGGAAACACAGGGCTTACTTTTACCATTGCCATAAATTACGGCAGCAGGGATGAGATCACAAGAGCAGTCAGAAAGATTGCACAGAAGGTTAAGGACGGAGAGCTCGATCCTTCAGATATTACAGAGAAGACCATCTCAGAGAACCTTGATACCGACTTCCTTCCTGATCCTGATCTTCTTATCAGGACCTGTAACGAGCAGAGGATTTCCAATTATCTCTTGTGGCAGTGTGCCTATACAGAGTTCTACTTTACGCCTGTGGCCTGGCCTGATTTCAACAAGGCTCAGCTCCAGATGGCAGTAGATGCCTATGCTGGCAGAAACCGTAAATTTGGGGGACTTAAGGATCTTGAAAACTAGAGTAATCAGTGGAATTGTAATTGGAATTGTGCTGGCGGCAGTGCTTATCCCGGGAGGATATGTACTCTCGGCAGCACTTTTGATAGTATCACTTATCAGCTTTTTCGAACTTACAAGGGCACTGGGAGTTCATGAAGATGGCAAAAAAATGAACCCCTTGGAGATATGTGGCTACATATCGATCATTGTTCACTACGCCCAGATGATGATAGCAAAGGAGTACAGATATTATATCTTCTCCGTTATGTTTGCTTTCTTCCTGATCATGGTGTGCTACGTTATCTCTTTTCCCAAGTACAAGGCGATGCAGGCTATAGCATGCTACTTTGCTTTTATTTATGCGCCTGTGAATATGTCCTTTGTGTATTTGCTCAGAATCAGACCGCTTGGAATCTACCTGGCGTGGATACCATTCATCGCCTGGGTTTGCGATACCTGCGCGTATTTCGCGGGAAGGGCCCTTGGCAAACACAAGCTGACCCCGATCCTGTCTCCAAAGAAAACTGTGGAGGGAGCCATCGGAGGAACTATCGGAGCTGTTGTAGTGGGTGCAATCTTCGGATACTTACTGTATGTGAATGAAACCCATAACATAGGCACTATCTGGGGCTTTATGCTGATCACCTTCTTCGGAAGCATCATTTCCCAGCTGGGCGACCTTCTGGCATCCGGAATTAAGCGAGACAACAACATCAAGGATTATGGTAACCTGATTCCGGGACATGGTGGTATAATGGACAGGTTCGACAGTGTGATATTCGTAACCCCATGTATCTATTTTCTGGCAGCAGTATTGTTGCCGCTCCTAGGCTGATTACCGGCAAAAAATGGAGGCGAAACGATGAAAAGTGTACTTATTGTAGATGATTCAAGAGTTTCAAGAAAGATGCTCATCAATCTCCTGGAGCACAGCGGCTACGAGATTGCGGGCGAAGCGATAAACGGCAAAGAGGGAATCGAGCTATACAAGAAGCTTTCTCCCGACGTTGTGACCATGGACATCACCATGCCTGAGATGAACGGTATGGAGTGCCTCAGACTTATCAAAGAATATGACCCCGATGCCAGGATCGTTCTCATCACCGCTGCAGGCCAGCTGGAGAAGCGGCAGGAGGCAGAGGCAGCAGGGGCAGCAGGCTTTATCACCAAGCCGTATAATAACCAGGAAATATTGGATGCGATCAGTAAATGCATTGAGGAATAATATATGCGTAAGATAGTTTTACTCGGTTCAACCGGATCAATAGGAACCCAGACCCTCGACGTTGTAAGAAATAACAAAGAGGAACTGGAGGTAGTGGGCATTGCAGCCAACAGGAGTGTTCCCGACGTAGAGAAACAGGTGCGGGAATTTAATCCCAAGTATGTCTGCATGTTTGATGAGAATGCGGCAAAAGAGCTGCAGGACAGAATTTCAGATACCGGCATCAAGGTAATGGCCGGAATGGACGGACTTTTAGAGATTGTATCTGTCCCTGAGGCAGATACCGTTCTTACTGCGGTTGTGGGAATGATCGGAATAAGACCCACCATCCGCGCTATAGAGTGTGGCAAGGACATCGCCCTGGCCAACAAGGAGACCCTGGTGTGCGCAGGTCACATCATCATGCCTCTCGCCAAAGAAAAGAATGTGCAGATCCTTCCAGTGGATTCAGAGCACAGCGCCATCTTCCAGTCCCTTAACGGCGAGCCCAGGGACAAGGTGGAGAAAATCCTTTTAACAGCCAGTGGCGGACCCTTTAGAGGTAAGAGCAGAGCAGAGCTGGAGAATATGACAGCTGCGGATGCTCTCAAGCACCCCAACTGGGACATGGGCCCCAAGGTAACCATCGACTCATCATCACTTGTCAACAAGGGCCTTGAAGTCATGGAAGCCAGATGGCTCTTCGACGTGTCACTTGATGACATTCAGGTTGTGGTTCACCCACAGAGCATCGTACACAGTGCAGTTCAGTATGTGGACGGCGCAGTGATCGCACAGCTTGGCGTTCCGGATATGAAGCTTCCGATCCAGTACGCACTCTTTTACCCGGACAGAAGGCCCATGGCGGAAAAGAGACTTGACCTCTTTGAGCTTTACAGCCTGACCTTTGAGAAGCCGGATATCGAGACCTTCAGAGGTCTTAAGCTGGCCTATGATTCAGCAAGAGCCGGCGGAAGTATGCCTACAGTATTTAACGCTGCCAATGAAATGGCAGTTAAGAGGTTCCTTAAAGGGGACATCAAATATCTTGAGATTTACAGCATGATTGAGGAGGCAATGGCTCATCACAGCAGGGTTGATAATCCTGATGTGGCAGCGATTCTTGACGCAGAGCAGGAAACCTACGACTTCCTCGGAAAGAAGTACAATATTTAATTATGATAGTTAGTGTTTTAATCTTTTTTATAATTTTTGGAGTCCTTGTGACTTCACATGAGCTTGGACATTTTCTCGTGGCCAAGTCAGGAGGAATAAGGGTCAACGAATTCTTTATCGGAATGGGACCCACCATCTGGAAGAAACAAAAGGGGGAGACCCTTTACAGCATCAAGCTTCTGCCCATTGGAGGCGCCTGCGTATTTGACGGCATGGATCCTTTGGCAGAGGAGAGGGAAGGCCTGGATGAGAGGGCATTTCTAAATGCCCCGGTGTGGAGGAGAATAGCTACACTTTTTGCAGGACCATTCGCAAACTTTATAATTGCTTACATTCTGGCGGTTATTCTGGTTAGCTTTTCTGCATGGAACTTCCCTGTTATCAACAAGATGACAGAGGAATCAGCGGCAGCAGAGGCTGGAATGCAGCCCGGAGACAAAATCATAAGTGTTGACGGCGAGAAAGTTCACATGTCCGGGGAAGTTACCATGATATCCCAGTTTGCCGAAGGCAGCCCCATGGACATTGTTTATGAGAGAGACGGACAGCGCTATGAGACCACTCTTTACCCCAAGTACAGTGAAGAGGACAAGCGCTATTACATGGGAATCTACCTGGGGGAGTACGGAGAGATAAAAGGTGCGCAGGCACTGGAGTACGCCTGGTATGAGGTGACCTATTATTTCAAGACGACCTACAGAAGTCTTGCTCTTTTGGTAAAGGGAAGACTCTCCAAGGACGATGTATCAGGCCCTGTTGGTATGGTCAAGATGGTTGATGATACCTACGAGGAGGTTAAGCCCTACGGCATTTCAGCTGTGGTGCTGACGATGCTGTCTCTGACGGTTCTGCTGTCAGTTAACCTTGGCGTAATGAATCTTTTACCTATTCCTGCCCTTGACGGCGGAAGACTGGTATTTCAGTTTATAGAAGTTATCTTTGGCAAACCTGTACCTGCTGAAAAGGAGGGCTTTGTCCACATGGTGGGCATGGTAGCGCTGCTGGCGCTTATGGTGTTTGTACTGTTTAATGATATTACGAAGTTTACCAGATAAAAGCGATTGACTTGACGAGGAATTGTTGAGTCTGGTCAGAACTTCATTGTTATTATGGAAGGAGATCCAATGGCATACCGTGACAACACAAAAGTCATTCACATAGGCGACCGCGTAATCGGCGGCGGCAACCCTGTCCTCATCCAGTCCATGACCAACACCAGGACTGAGGACGTAGAAGCAACTGTTGCTCAGATACTTCGTCTTGAAGAGGCGGGCTGCGAGATCATAAGAAGCACTGTTCCAACAATGGAGGCAGCCAAGGCATTTTCTGAGATCAAGAAGCAGATCCACATTCCCATCGTTGCCGACATTCACTTTGATTACAAGATGGCCATCGCAGCCATTGAGAACGGCGCTGATAAGATCCGTATCAACCCCGGTAACATCGGAGGCAAGGACAGGATCGCATCCGTAGTATCATGTGCCAAAGAGCGCAACATCCCTATCCGTGTAGGCGTTAACAGCGGCTCTTTGGAAAAAGACCTTGTGGAGAAATACGGCGGAGTAACTGCTCAGGGCCTTGTTGAGAGCGCCCTTGATAAGATAGGCATCATCGAGAATCTCGGCTACGACAACATGGTTGTCAGCATCAAGTCCTCCAATGTTATGCTCTGCGTAGAGGCTCACGAGCTTCTTGCCAAAAAGTGCGTATATCCGCTTCATGTTGGAATTACAGAAGCAGGAACAGTATATAGCGGCAATATCAAGTCAGCCATCGGCCTTGGAATCATCCTTAATCAGGGAATAGGAGATACTATCAGGGTTTCACTTTCAGGAGACCCAGTGGAGGAGATCAAGTCCGCCAAGACCATCCTTAAGACCCTTGGCATGAGAAAGGGCGGCATTGAAGTCGTTTCCTGCCCAACCTGCGGCAGAACCAAGATCGATCTTATCGGTCTGGCAAACGCAGTAGAGACCATGGTCCAGGGCTATGATCTGGACATCAAGGTAGCTGTAATGGGCTGCGCAGTAAATGGCCCCGGGGAGGCCAAAGAGGCAGATATAGGAATCGCAGGAGGCATTGGAGAAGGCCTTCTTATCAAGAATGGTGAAGTAGTAAAAAAGGTTAAAGAGGACGAGCTTTTAGCTACTCTAAAACAAGAGTTGGACAATTGGGCTGAGAGAACCTGACGAGGTATTTTCGAGTCTGGTTCGAACGTGTTACGCCGTGGCGTAACTTCCTCTTTTTGATAGTTTTGTTAGGAAGTAAGTTTTATGGGGAAGAGTTTTTTTGAAGTATTTCCTGCCCTCAAGCTGGATTCACAGACCGGCGACATAATGGGGCAGACCGAAGTCACAAAAGTTTCCACCACCAGGAAACAGGATTTTATAAGAATTTACATTGCCAGTAACAAGCTGATAGATAAGACCGACATAATAAAGACCGAGAACAGCATCAAGAGTCAGCTCTTTGGCAATCAGGATATAACCATCAAGATATACGAGAAGTTCTCACTTTCGGCAGCGTACACGCCGGAAAATCTCCTGGATATTTACAGAGACAGTATAGAGCTTGAGCTTAGAGACTATGACCATATGGAGTATAGTCTTTTTCGCTCGGCTTCTTTTTTGTACCCTGAAGAGGGCAGCGTTGTCATGCAGCTTGAGGACAGCGTAGTAGGCAAGAAGAAGGCGCCGGACCTCATCAGAGTACTCTCCAAGATCTTCAACGAGAGGTGCGGACTGTCAGTAGTTCTTTCACCTGAGTTTATTAAGGTTGAGAAAGAAGACAAGGAGCCCGACTACTCCGAAGAATCTGCCAAGATGGCAGAGAAGCTCTCTGCCCTTGAGGAGCAGGAAGCTCAGAAGGCTGCCGAGAAACATGAGAAGAAAGCTGCCAAAGAAGCCGCAAAAGAAGCTCCATCCCAGGCACCCGCCAAGCAGGCAGCAACAGAAGGCGCCGGAAAGAGCGGACAGAAATCCTTTGGCAAAAGAGATTTCGGCGGCAGCTACAAGAGATCAGATAATCCTGATGTTATCTTCGGAAGGGACTTTGATGATGAGCCAATGAAGCTCGTGGAACTCATGGGCGAGCTGGGCGAAGTTACCATCCATGGCAAGATCACAGAGTTCGAAACAAGAGACATCAGAAACGAGAAGACCATTCTTATCTTTGCTGTGACAGATTTTACAGATTCCATCGCAGTCAAGATGTTTGTTAATACTGCAGATGTTCCAGCCATCACCAAGGACATCAAAATGGGCGCCTTTGTCAAGATCAAGGGAATCGCCGCCGTGGACAGGTTCGACCACGAGCTGTCAATCCAGTCAATTGTGGGCGTCAAGAAGATACCTGACTTTACCGTCAAGAGAGTCGACCACGCTGAGGTCAAGAGAGTCGAGCTCCACTGCCATACCAAGATGAGTGATATGGATGGAGTTTCCGAGGTAAAAGACATTGTGAAGCAGGCCTACAAATGGGGCATGCCGGGAATTGCCATCACGGACCACGGCGTTGTTCAGGCGCTTACTGACGCTAACCACGTCTGGGAGGATTTGTACAAGGACGAGAAATCAAGACGCAAAGAGGCTGGTGAGCCACCTATCGAAAGGCAGGATTTCTTTAAACTGATCCTTGGCGTTGAAGCCTATGTAGTTGATGACCTCAAGGAAATTGTCGTAAACGACAAGGGGCAGAAGCTTGATGATACCACCTTTGTAGTATTTGATATTGAGACCACAGGTTTTTCACCCATCAAGAACAAGATCATTGAGATTGGCGCCGTCAAGATCAAAAACGGCGAGATCATAGACAGATTTTCTGAGTTTATCAATCCTCAGGTTCCTATTCCTTACAGGATTGAGAAGCTCACCAGCATCACTGATGACATGGTCATCGGTGCACCTACCAGAGAGATAATCATCCCGAAGTTCGTAGAGTTCTGCGAGGGAGCAGTACTGGTGGGACACAATGTGTCTTTTGACATAAGCTTTATAAATCAGAACTGCGAGGAACTGGGTATAGATGTGGACTACACCACCGTGGATACTCTGTGGCTTGCAAGATATTTCTTCCCGCTGCAGGCTAAGCACACGCTGGATGCGGTGGCCAAGACTTTGAATATTGTACTGGGACATCACCACAGAGCCGTGGATGATGCTGAGTGTACTGCGCTTATTTTCAACAAGTTCGTACCTATGCTCAAGGAGCAGGGAGCCGAGGATCTGACCCAGGTCAATATCCTTGGAAAGCCCACACCGGAGATGATAAGGCACCTCCGTCCCAACCACTGCATTATTCTGGCCAAGAATACTCTTGGAAGAGTCAATCTCTACACACTTGTCAGCAAGTCACACATTGACTATTTCAGGAGATTCCCTCTTATTCCAAAGAGTGAGCTCCTTAAGTACAGGGAAGGCCTGATAATCGGAAGCGCCTGCTGTGCAGGTGAGCTCTACGGAGCAGTTGTTGAGGGCAGACCTCCGGAGGAAATCGCAGGCATAGTCAGCTTCTATGACTATCTTGAGATACAGCCTGTCGCCAACAATCATTTCATGGTGGACTCCGAGAGATATGAGGACATCAACAGTGACGACGATATAAGAGAGATCAACAAGGAGATCATCAGACTCGGCGAACAGTGGGGTAAACCCGTTGTTGCCACCTGCGATGCGCACTTCTTAAATCCTGAGGATGAGATTTACAGAACCATCATAATGGCCGGAAAGGGTATGAATGACGAGGAGCCGGCACCTCTTTTCCTGCGGACTACAGATGAGATGATGGCGGAGTTTGACTACCTTGGAGGAGAGAAGGCCAAGGAGATCGTTGTGGACAACACCAGAAAGATCTTGGACATGTGCGACTCCATTTCTCCTGTTCGCCCTGATAAGTGTGCGCCTGTCATCGAGAACAGTGATGAGATCCTGACCAAGATCTGTTACGACAAGGCCCATGAGATCTACGGAGAGAACCTTCCTGAGATCGTTCAGGAGAGACTCGAGAGAGAGCTTAACTCCATCATCAAGAACGGTTTCGCGGTTATGTACATCATTGCCCAGAAGCTGGTTTGGAAGTCCAACGAGGATGGATATCTGGTTGGATCCAGAGGTTCCGTAGGTTCTTCATTCGTGGCATTTACTTCCGGTATCACAGAGGTTAACTCGCTAAGCCCTCACTACGTCTGCCCAAACTGCAAATACAGTGATTTTGATTCGCCTGAGGTTTTGGCCTTTGGCGGCAATTCAGGCTGCGATATGCCTGACAAGGATTGTCCTAAGTGCGGAACCAAGATGTACAAGGACGGATTTGATATTCCTTTTGAGACCTTCCTTGGATTCAAGGGCGATAAAGAGCCTGATATCGACCTTAACTTCTCTGGTGAGTATCAGTCCAAGGCCCACAAATACACCGAGGTTATCTTTGGTTATGGCCAGACATTCAGAGCTGGAACCATTGCGGCTCTGGCGGATAAGACGGCTTATGGTTTTGTTAAAAAATATTATGACGGTCTTGGGGTCAGCAAGAGAAAATGCGAGATCAACAGGATCGTACAGGGCTGTACCGGCATAAGGCGTGGTACCGGTCAGCATCCGGGTGGAATTATAGTTCTTCCCGTGGGAGAGGACATCAATTCCTTCTGTCCCGTTCAGCACCCGGCCAACGATATGACCACAGCCACCATAACTACACACTATGATTATCACTCCATCGACCATAACCTTCTTAAGCTCGATATTCTGGGACACGATGATCCTACCATGATCAGATTCCTTCAGGACTGCACGGGTATGGATCCCAAGACTGTGCCGCTGGATGACAAGAAGGTAATGAGTCTTTTCATGAATACTACTGCTCTTGGAATTGAGCCGGAGCAGATCGGAGGAACCAAGCTGGGATGTCTTGGGCTTCCTGAGTTTGGTACTGACTTCGCTATGCAGATGGTTATCGACGCCCAGCCGAAATCTCTTTCTCACCTTATAAGGATTTCAGGTCTGTCCCACGGTACCGACGTTTGGCTAGGCAACGCCCAGACCCTGATCCAGGAGGGCAAGGCAACAATTGATACCTGCATCTGCTGTCGTGACGATATCATGATCTACCTGATCCAGAAGGGACTGGATAAATCAGAGTCCTTCAAAATCATGGAGGCAGTTCGTAAGGGCAAGGTTGCCAAGGGCAAAGAGAGCAACTGGGCCGACTGGAAGAAGGACATGATAGATCACGGCGTTCCAGACTGGTACATCTGGTCCTGCGAGAAGATCAAGTACATGTTCCCCAAGGCCCACGCAGCGGCTTACGTTATGATGGCCTGGAGAATTGCTTACTTCAAGGTTTACATGCCACAGGCCTTCTACGCAGCATGGTTTAGTATCAGAGCCAAAGCCTTCAACTATGAGCACATGTGCCTTGGTGAGAACCACCTTCACAGTATCATGAAGGATTACAACAGCAGAAAGGATGAACTCAGTAACTCCCAGCAGGCTGAATATGGGGATATGAGGCTTGTAGAGGAGATGTACGAAAGAGGCATAGAGTTCATGCCTATCGATATCTTCAAGGTTAAGTCCAGAGAGTTCCAGGTCATCGGCGACAAGATCATGCCATCCCTTACCAGTATCGACGGTATGGGTGAAAAGGCGGCCGATCAGATCGTGGAAGCTGCCAAGGACGGTCCTTTCCTTAGTAAGGACGACTTCCGTCAGCGCACCAAGTGTCCTCAGACAGTAATAGACAAGATGGCGGATATGGGACTTTTGGGAGATATCCCTGATTCCAACCAGATCAGTCTTTTCGACCTGATGAAGGGATTTTAAGTTTTAAAGAAAGTGGGTTTGTGGGGAGTAAATGAATAAAAAGAAAAAAGGCCTGGGAATAGTAGGCCTTGGAATGCTGCTTATAATTGTGCTTGCCGGAAGGGCCGGATACAAGACAGTCAGAATGCTTTCACCTGCCGTGGACGAGAAGTTTGGTGAAATCGAGTCTGAAGTAACAGGTAAGGTTGAGGATACCTTCGGAATCGACTTTTCAAGGCTGTCACAGGAGGAAGAAGTACATGGTCAGGATCAGGAGATACAGGATCCGGATATTCAGGATACGGGGAATGATCCAGAGCCCGACGCCACAGTGAACAACGATCAGCCTGATACAATAGATCCCAACGCAGGACAGCTTTTGTATCAGGAGATGACCGGGCAAAAGAGCTATGACTACACCTATACGCTTGAGAACACCAGAAGCTATGATGGCCCTGTAATCTCTCAGGCAGACGGATATATCTTTAATTCCGAGGGCAAGGTCATAAAAGATTTTTATGGCAACAAGAACTATTATCTGGATATGAATACAAATGTAGATGGCTCAGAGGCTGTTCTTCTATTCAACGGCACATGCTACTACATTGACGCTGATCTCAATATGACACAGATTGCCACTGGCGTAGTCGAAGCAGGAATGTGCTATAACGGCGGCTACTTCTACTACATGACCCAGAGCGAACACTACGAGACCAAGCTGTATATCTACAGTGTTGAGGCGGGGCGTGACTGGTGCGTTTCCCAGGGCTATGCCAAGTTTGCAGTGATATCCCCTGATGGGAGAACAGTGGCAGCCTTTGATTATCTGGGCAAGAAGGAACTTCACATCTGTGGTATTGATATTGAGGAAAAGATAATCTCTCTGGATAAGAGCATGACTCCTTTGTCTGTATCCAACGACGGCGATACTGTCTTTTACAGATCAATTGACAGTGAGGACGGTGTCTTTTGCTATCACCAGAATAAGACTACCAAGATCAGCAGGGAGTATATTTACACAGGTTTCTTTGACAGGGAGTGCAAGCAGATATTCTTTGAGGAGCCAGGCAAGGTTAAATACTACAAGGCCGGAGAGAACTCTCCTGTAGAAGTGACTAATGCATCTCATTTCAATTACTTCACACAGGGCGTCGCATCAATGAGGATATCGCCGTTTCAGGAGCTGTATATTCTGGATACCGAGTCTTTCTCCGATGCGGTGAGACTGTGTAATTATCGGGATTTCTACTGCCTTGTGGGAGATGTTCCTGAGCTCTATGAGATGAATCCCGGTGAAAACAAAACCTTTGAGTTCTTCTCTGTGATGACTCCTGATGGGCCGGCGTGCCTTTATGGTCATGACGGAAATGTAGTAAGAACCTCGTTTGATGGCAAAGAACTGACAACGGATAGTGTTTTTGCCGTTGAAGGCCACAGCTTCGTGGAATTTGTGGCAAGCCCGGACCTTTCCGAAATATGGGGAATATCAAGCGGTTCAATCTATTATTCCAAGGACGGCGGTGAGCCTGTCCAGGTGACAGCGCCAGGTCAGAAACTTGAGTACGAACTGCATTACAGTTCACTGGATGGCAAGTGCTATTACATCATGAATGGCAGTCTGTACCGTGTTGGATCAGAGTCCGGTAGCAGTGAATGTATTGCTTCGAACGTCAAGTATTTCAAATCTGTTCCGGGAGAGGCAGAAGTTGTTGGTTTTACTGATAACAGTGATAATTCCTTTGTTGTGATTAATGAGGTTTTGAAGTACTGATATAAATAAATAGTAGTAAGAATTCAACTAAAGTATGCTCCTAATATTGTAGATATGGTAGTTCTAGGGAATTATTCCTTAGAACTACTTTTTTAGTAATACAATAATTTATGGTTGTGATTGCATTGACTTTGGTGATGGGGCAAGGAATAGTATTTCGAAAAAGAACACTTACCTGCTCCGGCAATCCAATCGACGGAGCAGGTAAGTAACAACTAATATTGCATTAATATATAAAAGTTCTAAGGATTAATGATATGTAAACCTTAGAACTTTACCTTGCCTATAATCTGACATTTATAGATGTCGGCTCTTTTGTTTTAAATGATATACGAATTATGCAATCACATTTTCTTAAGTAACTCTTTTGCAAACCAATTTATGCCCTTATGAGCAAGGACTTCGTTGTTTGAATCAAAATTCGGAACAACTTCCTTGGCCTTTTTCCTTGCCTCCTCAGATGTAATCCTGCCAAATGAAAATCTTACTAATGCTTTGGCTAACTCTGATTCCATTGAATATGCTTTAGTCATCTCAGTTGCCCTCCTTTCTACATTTTATTATATCAGATATCTTCAGCTTGTCACATAAAGATTGATTTCCGATATAAAGCTGCTTCATGCTATTGGGTTTTAGGAGCCGCCTTATAGCCTCTTCGTATGTTATATCGGCATTCTTGTAGTCAATTATAATTTTGTCCGGGAAATTATCACTCATTACACCCCATATAATATCCTTGTGATGAGGGTTTTCATTAAACACGTTTTCTACGCGGTTTTTAAATGCGAATTTTGCAAAACGTTCATCGTGTTTAGGAAAATAGTCAAAGGTGTATAGTGGTTCAACACCATCTCCAAAAAGCATTTCTAACGGGCTAAAACAAAATTTTATAACAACCCATTCCTGTCTTTCTGAAGTTGTACCATCAATATTGATAATTGGAACACGAGACATATAGCGATCTGCTTTATCAAACGTATCAGTAAGATAGAAACCCGCTCCGAAATCTAACATGTTTCCTTCGTTATAAGTTGCCATAACTCCCATGTCTTCAATACATTTAGCATCTTCATATGTCGTTCCATGATACCACTCATCACGGTTGATCATATTAAGCATTTTTACTGGGATAGCTGTCGCTGAAAAAATCTCATAAACTCTTTTTGGTGCTAACATTTTACATTTTCCTTTCTTAGTTTTCCTGTTTTGTAGCCTGTTTTGTAGGCCTGTTTTGTAGAAATTATCTCGTTTTTGGTGGGCAATAATCCTCCCTTCATAATTGAACGAAAACTTGAACGAAAAAACCATGAACGAAAATCGAATAAAGCATGAACGAAAATTAAGAGTAAATTTATCATTATTTAATTGATGGTATGATATATGTATTAGATAATTACCATGAAAAAGACATTTATGCGTTGTTTTAGATAGATCACCTACAATTCATGGAAGATAGAGAGGTGAAGATGAAAATTCTTACTAAAATCCTATATGCAATATTGGCATTGATTATACTGATTTGCATATTGATATTGTTATGCTCTGCAAACCCGGATGTTGCAAATACTTTATCTAAAGTAACTAAAGGTTTGGTGCCTGTAAAAGAAACGACGGTTGATGAGAGTGCAGATACAGTATCAATCGACGTTTCCGCCCTTGCGTCTACAGAAGTAACCGATGATGTGACTGAAGAAGAACTGGAAGATCAGGATATTTCGTATGATGACTATAAGGATAAGCGTGATTTAACTGATGTTATAAATACTGACGAGGTTGAAGACTATAGCAAGACAGATGAAGATGATCCGTATAAAAAACTAATTGATGATGGGGCAGATGATGCGTTTGATGATGATTACTTTGATCAGTTTGACGACAAGACCGACGCTGTTATAACAGAACCTATTATTACTGATATAACAGATGAAGAAGAGGCTCAGGAGATAATTGATAATACAGAATATGGTGAGTTAGGGGAAGATGCAGAGTTTGATAAGCTTTTTTATCCGTACTATCATATGCTTAACAAAAAAGGAAAACGTTTGTACAAGCAGATATATGCTAATTCGAATGCGTTGATAGCCGAGTTTAAGCCGATAGAGGAATGCAGACCGAAAGAGTGGATTGCCGCGTTTGAGTGTGTGCTCTACGATCACCCGGAACTCTTCTGGATGAATATTTCGTATTACTATGAATATGATTACCAAGGAAATACAATTAAAGTAGTTTTACAGTTTTATAAAGATATTCCCAATGTGGAAAAAGCTAGAAACATATTTGATACTGATGCAAAAGAAATATTGGCAGGTGCAGAAAACTTGTCGACAGACTATGACAAAGAAAAGTATATTCATGATGTGCTTGTAGAAAAGATAACATATAGGCATAATTCTATGGATCAAAGCGCATATAGCTCGATTCCAAATGATTTTACCGTGTGCGCTGGATACGCCAGAGCGTTTCAGTATTTGATGCAACAATTAGAGATTCCTACATATTTTTGTGTTGGATGGGGAGGAGGGCCGCATGCTTGGAATATCATAAAGCTTGAAGATGATTATTATAATGTGGATGTAACCTGGGATGATACAGATACATCTACTTATGATTATTTTAATGTTACTGATAGTAAGAATTTTAAGCATTCCAGAATGCATGAGTCCAGATATCTACCTCCATGCAAAGGTACAAAGTATGGAGGGCTAGAGAATGATAAGGTAAATCTTAGTGATCTTGGAGTTTCATCAGACAAGATATATACAGATTATGATGAGTATGTTGATGACATTATGGAAATTATCGAATCCGATTATAGTGCAGGGAAAAAAGATATTGAATTTAAACTTGTTATTAGCCAGGATTTGTTTACGGAATGGTACTCTAGACTTTTTTATAGAACGGATAGGACTAAAGTGGTTAATTCGACCTATGACAGTAATGAAAGAGACTCAGGATACTATATTGGTGAAGGCTTTGCTGTCATCTTAGAGTATACACGATTAAGTAGTGGTGACTATCTTATCAAGCATGTTTTCAGTGTTGAAGAATAATTAGAATTGAGATGATTTTGAAGTGTCTGATTCAAAATTGTTTGTACCAATGAAAAATACGAATTAGTGTAAATAATTTATAAAAAAAGCCGATAAGATTAATGTATGAAATCTTGTTGGCTTTTTTTGATGCGCATTTTTAGGTTATAAAAGCTATCAAATGCTGGAGGTAAAGAAATGTTGCACAAATTGTTACTAAGAAAACTTAATAAGATAGTTATTGGTATTTTTGGGGGCGTTTTTTTTATGATATCCTGCTTGCCAATTACATCGTATGCTCTCAATGTTACATACCCTGATCCTACACCTAATGGTACTACGCCGAATCCAGCAATAAATCAGTCAACAGGCGTTGAAATAGATGAAGATACTATGGTTGCTTTAGACAAATTCAATAGGACATATAATGGTAAGAATTTTAATGCCTTATGTTATTTTCTTAATTACCAAGATTTGCGTATAGATCCAGGTATTGGAGCCAATCCATATGCATTGTATCAGCATTATGTTGATCACGGCTTTGCAGAAAAACGAGTTGCCGATCAAGTTATAAATCCTACAGCAAGAACTAGCCGAAGTAAATTTGAGTATGTTGTTCCCTCTTATCAGAAAACAAAAAAACAAAAGGATGGAATGACGGTAATTCCAGATGAAATTCATAGTAATGGTGGGATGAATAGGCGCCAAGAGAATGAAGCAAGGAGTGTTGCCTATCAGCTAGCTCAGCATATATATGATCAGGTTAATGTTTTGGGAAATGGAACTCAAATACAGATGGTTGCTTATGCAACAGGAATTGTAAGAGCATATTGTAACTGTGGTAGAGAATTGACAGAAGAAGAGGTTAAGAGCACAAATAATAAATTGTACAGAACATCATATGGAGTATTCATTGCACATGAATATACAAGTGCAGGTGCAACAAGAGCATTAGGACTTATTTTGGATTATCTTGACCAGCTTTGGGATGCGGATTATCAACTTGGACTAAAGGAATATGCGCCACTTAAATGGGTTCATGTGAATGCAAACAAATGGGATGATCAATGGTGCCAGATAGTCTGTGATAATCATGAAGCATATGCTGATCCAATTCAGTCTTGGGCGGGGTATGGAAAGCATCCAAACTGGGGAGGAAGGAAGCAGGATTATCAGACATATTATGGCTTCGCCTTTGAAAGTGACATTATAAACACAAGACCACGATATGTTGATGGAGAGTACCAGATTACAGGTTCCAATCCAACATACAATGCCAACCCCATGGGAAATAAAGGACAATCGGATAGTTATTATGAAACGGATAGAAACCCGCAGAATCCATAACTTAATATCAATAATATTGGCGTTTGTCATATTCCTTTTGTGCTCAATTACAGTAAATGCCACCGACTACAAGACTATCAGCTATAAAAGCTTTCACAATCGTAATATTACGTCTATTCACATTGGGAGTGATGTTGATGAGATTACCCCTGGGGCGTTCAGAAGCATGCCTTGCCTTAACAACATTACCGTAAGCGAAAATAATCACTTTTATTCTTCTTATAGTGGATGCTTGTATGACAAGACTCAAACTGAACTTTTATGCTTCCCAGCGGGACTTACAGCGGCGTATATTCCTAACACTGTTACATCCATTGGAGATTATGCTTTAAATGGAGTTTCACCGCAGCTTAGAGCTGAGATTGAAGCCGCAGTAGAAGGCAATAGTACATATAATAACATGGAATGGGATATACCCGGAGAGCATTTCATACATATAGATGGAACAGTGAAGTGGCAAACAGCTGATGGTGAGATCATTGCTCCCAGAACAGAAGTTATGAACAGAGCAGCTGAAATAGTAAGAGTTTCATCTAATGTATATATGACTCAGTCAGAGCAGCTTAAAGCAGCATTTGATCTCCTTTCAAACAGCATTGTATATGAACGCAGCATGGATATCCCTACCGGAGATTGGATAGAAGCGTACGCGATAAATGCCATGAGTACTAACAGGGGTAACTGCTACGGCTATGCTGCAGCGTTTGCCTACATTGCAAAGGGATTGGGATACAACGCCAGAGTTTGTACAGGAACTGTCACCTCTGCTCTGGGTGGAAGAACCCCTCACGCCTGGACAGAGGTTAAGATAGGAAAGAAATGGTACGTATTCGATGCCGAGATGCAAAGAGCCAAGGGATCAGGCTACTACAAGGTGGATTATGACAGCTATCCGGCAAAGCCACTGCAGAAGGAGACCAGCACAGAGGTTTCTTTCTAAGTACAAGGAGGTATTACATGAGGAAAGTTCTTACATTTGTACTCATATTCTCAGGGACGGTATTTGCGGTCTTTGTTCTGAATATAGTTATGTATGCACTGATACCGGGATATCACGACACCATAGCATCAGCTTTTGGCAAAGATGAGATTCCTGTGGTGAGTGTGAGCACTGTTATAGAGAATGAACCTGTGCCTACAGAAAGACAGCCCATGGAAGAAGTGGCCACAAAGCCTGAAAACGATTTAGTATTTACCTCAGTAGTAAGTGAACATGCCGAAAACGATTACGAGCCGATCATCATAGATCGCGAGTATCACGAGGATTGCGGAACAGGCAAGGGCTACTGGGTTCTGACCTACGATGACGGAACAATAGTGGTTGAGTAAACTTTAATAGTTATTTAATGTAAAAATCAGAATACAAAACATACAATATGACAACACTCCGAAAAAAGAAAACGTTCCCGTAAAGGAAATGTGCACAACTCGGAGTGTTTTCTATTGGTTAAAATAGACAATTGAGCATAAAAAACAAAAGGATTTCTAAGATTAAAAGAAGAATTCTCTATGTTTTTGCACAAAACCCATTGCTATAATTGCAAATGTAAACAAACAACAAATCTTTAAGGAGGATGTTTAAATGAAAAAGAAATTGGTAAGTCTTTTAACAGTTTCTGCAATGACAATGGCACTTCTTGCTGGTTGCGGAGACACAGGTGCAGCTACAACAGAGGTAGCTGAGACAGTTGCTGACACAGCTACTGAGGTAGCAAGCACAGCTACAGAAGTTGCTGAGGCAGTTGCTGACACAGCAAGCGGAGATCTTGCTGACAAGAAGGTTGGAGTATGTATCTATCAGTTCGCTGATAACTTCATGACTCTCTTCAGAACAGAGCTTGAGAACTACCTCATTTCACAGGGCTTCTCAAAGGACAACATCACAATCGTAGATGGTGCTAACGACCAGGCTACACAGACAAACCAGATTCAGAACTTCATCACACAGGGTGTTGACGTACTTATCATCAACCCAGTTAACTCATCTTCAGCTGCAACAATTACAGACCTTGTAGTTGGCGCTGATATCCCTCTTGTATACATCAACCGTGAGCCTGATGCTGACGAGGAAGCAAGATGGTCAGCTAACAGCTGGAATGTAACATACGTTGGATGTGACGCTCGTCAGTCTGGAACAATGCAGGGCGAGATCATCGTTGACCTTGGTCAGGAGAAGGTTGACCTCAACGGCGATGGCAAGATCCAGTACATCATGATCGAGGGTGACCCTGAGAACGTTGATGCTCAGTACAGAACAGAGTTCTCAGTTAAGGCTCTTGAGGATGCTGGTTGGACAGTTGATTGTCTTGATGACCAGGTTGGTAACTGGGATCAGGCTACAGCTCAGCAGCTCGTTGCTAACTCACTTTCAGCTCATCCTGAGACAGAAGTTGTATTCTGCAACAACGACGCTATGGCACTTGGTGCTCTTCAGTCAATCGAGGCAGCTGGACGTAAGGTTGGCACAGACATCTATCTTGTAGGTGTTGATGCTCTTACAGAGGCTCTAGAGGACGTACTTGCTGGAACAATGACAGGTACAGTATTCAACGATCACATCGCTCAGTCACACGGTGCAGCTGATGCAGCTATCAACTTCGTAACTGGTGCTGGCAACGATTACTACATCGGATGCGATTACGTAAAGGTTACAACTGACAACGCACAGTCAGTTCTTGATTCACTTAAGTAATTAAGTGATATAGGGATTCAAAGTCGAGCAATCCTGATATCACGGATGGAATAATTCAACAATTTAGTGGCGCGGATGCGTTTGCATCCGCACCACTTATGTAACGAAGTTTTTTGATGAGGAAGAGAGAGAAAGGGACACGATATGGCATCAGAGTACAAATTGGAACTACGGGGCGTATCCAAGTCCTTTCCCGGTGTAAAGGCACTGGATAACGTACAACTGGCAGTAAAGCCCGGTACCGTCCATGCACTTATGGGAGAGAACGGAGCCGGTAAATCAACACTTATGAAATGTCTGTTCGGCATTTACAAAATGGATGCCGGAGAAATCTATATCGACGGTGAAAAAACAATAATTGATAACCCTGATGAGGCTATGAAAAAAGGTATAGCCATGGTGCATCAGGAGCTTCAGCCGGTACTTGCAAGAAGCGTTGGAGAGAACATGTTTCTTGGAAGATTCCCGGTAAAGAAATATGGTCCGATCCAGATAATCGACCACAAAAAGATGTACGAAGAAACAGAGAAGTGGCTGAAGGAAGTTAACATGGATTTCGATCCTAAGGCACAGCTTGATACACTGTCCATCGGACAGATGCAGTCAGTAGAGATTGCTAAGGCAGTATCACACGATGCTAAGGTTATTATCTTCGACGAGCCTACATCTTCTCTTTCAGATAGTGAAGTAGAAGCGCTGTTCAGGATCATGGAAATGCTCAGAAACAAGGGCGTAGCAATGATCTATATCTCACACAAGATGGATGAGATCAAGCGCATTGCCGATGATGTAACAATCATGCGAGATGGTACATACATCGGAACATGGCCTGCTAAGGAGCTTACAATCGACGATATCATCGCCAAGATGGTAGGTCGTGAGCTTACAAATATCTATCCGGCAAAAGACAGAAATCCCGGAGAAGTTATCATGGAAGTCAACGGACTTTCATCAATCCACGAGAAATCCTTCCAGGATGTTACATTTAACCTCCGTAAGGGCGAGATCCTGGGATTCGGAGGACTGGTCGGAGCACAGAGAACAGAGCTTATGGAAGGTCTGTTCGGAATCAGAAATCTTTCAGCCGGTGAGATCAAGATCCACGGCAAAGAGGTTAAGATCAAGAGTCCTAAGGACGCAATGAATGCCGGAATCGGTATGATCACTGAGGACAGAAGAGGAAATGGTATTTTCGGATGCCTTTCCATTAAGGATAACGTTGGTGTTTCAGTATATAACAAGTACCTCACCGCAGGAATTGTCCTTGATCATCCCAAGATCAACAAGGTTGTAGATGACAGCATTACCAAGCTCAGCATCAAGACACCAAGCATGCAGGAGCACATCGCAAACCTTTCCGGTGGTAACCAGCAGAAGGTTATTGTATCAAGATGGCTGGCAAATGATCCTGATATTCTTATAATGGACGAGCCTACAAGAGGTATCGACGTAGGTGCCAAGCATGAGATTTATGAGATCATGACAGATCTGGCCAAGCAGGGCAAGGCTATCATCATGATATCCTCCGAAATGGCAGAGCTTCTTGGTATGTCAGATCGAATTTATGTAATGTGTAACGGTAAACTTCGAGGCGAGATCACAGAAGAGAGCGACATGACCCAGGAGAAGGTTATGAGCTACGCTACTCAGTTCTAAGATCCGCAGTCTATTATAAGAGAGGAAGAGAAAAATGGTTAAGACAAAACAGCAGAAAGCAGTTGATTTTCTTATAAATAACGGTGTTATCATCGTTATGTTCATCCTGGTTATTTACACAGGTATCACAAACGACAGGTTCCTTACATCAAACAACCTGTTCAACATTCTTATGAATATGAGTTCAAGACTTGTTATCGCCCTTGGTATCGCAGGCTGCGTTATCACTGCAGGTTGTGACCTGTCAGCAGGACGTATGATCGGTTTTGCAGCATGTATCGCAGGAACACTTCTTCAGAAGATTGATTACTCAGGAAAGTTCTTCCCTGACATGCAGCCACTTAACATCTTTGTAGCACTTATTATTGTACTTGCAATCACAGGATGCTTTGGTGCAATCACTGGATTCTTCATCGCATTCCTTCACGTACCTCCATTCATCGCAACCCTAGCTATGATGGAAATCGTTTATGGACTTGCTCTTATCTACACAGGTGCTACACCTCTTGGTGGATACACAACACAGTACACAAACATCGCAACAGGCAGATTCCTTGGAATCAGCTACCTGATCTGGATAGCAGTTATCGTTGCAGCTATCACATGGTTCATCTTCAACATGACCCGTCACGGCAAGTATATGTATGCAATCGGTGGAAACCCACAGGCTGCTGAGGTTGCCGGTGTACCTGTTCGTCTCACAATGGTACTCATCTACATGAAGGCCGCTATGATGTATGGTCTTGCAGGATTCATGCTGGGCGCTAAGGCCGGTGGAGCATCTGTTAACCTTGGTCTTGGTTACGAGATGGAAGCTATCGCAGCATGTACAATCGGTGGTGTATCAGTTACCGGTGGACGTGGTAAAGTATCAAGTGCCATCATCGGTGTTGCCGTATTCGAGCTCCTTAAGGCAGCTCTCCAGTACCTCGGAGTGGATGCTAACGCTCAGTACATCTTCATCGGTCTGGTTATCTTCGTAGCTATCTCACTTGATATCCGTAAGTACGTAGCTAAGAAGTAATAAAAAATCATAAAAATTTACTAATTTATAATAAATAATATTGACGTTATTTCCTCAATTTTGCGCACGTCATGTTATAATAGGGATGTAGTCTTTAAAATGGCTACATCCCTGTTTTTTTGTTTTCGTGTATTTTTATGAGGGAAAACGCAGTGAACGAGAATATGAGCCAGATTAATAAATCCCATAATTTGGTACTGTTGATAATGACCGTATCCTGCTTTGGCGCGATATTCGAGGCTATAAGCCAGGGCTGGGAACTGTGGGTGGTTCCGCTTATTGCCATGGGAATTATTGCCTGCTGGTTTTTCCATATTACACATTTCAGGGAACCTACATTTAGAGAAAACTTCTACATTATTTTTGCAATGCTGACGTCGTTCTATCATGGCGTTCATCCATCAAGTTTCTTTGATATAGTAATCATCAGCATTCTTGTACTCATTACTGCAGCTGTAATGGGCAAGATTATCTTTATGCGTCTTGTTTTCCTCGAATTTGTCATTCTCATGATAGGTCAGATAGCGTATTCCATAATCAATAAAACCGTTGTTTATGACAGTCTGACCGTATCCAGGATCATGCTTCATTTTGGAGCAGAGGCTCTTGTCTACAGATCCTTAGAAGTTTTATATGAGTTCGCCGTTTATTCAGAAAAGCTCTTTGCTACGCTTAAGAAGAGAGAAGAGGCCGGAAAGGAAGGCATGGAGGATTTCCTTGTAAACATCTCCCATGAGCTGAGAACTCCGGTCAATGTAATAAATGGTATGTCCACTCTGATCCTGAAAAAGGAGACCAGAGATGATGTTAAATCCATAAGGGATGCCGGTCTTAGATTGTCCCATCAGATCGAGGATATTCAGGACTATAGTGAGATACAAAGAGGCGATGCGCTTCTTGAAGAAGAGAAGTACATGATAACTTCAGTCCTTAACGATATCGTAATGGGCTTTAATATCATGAGCATCAAGAAGGACATCGAATTTATCATTGATCTGGATCCAACCGTACCTGCCATGATGAAGGGCGATGCCAAGAAACTTAAAAAGATCCTGACCCACCTTATAGACAATGCCTTTAAGTATACAAGAGATGGCGGCGTATGCCTTAAGGTTACAGGCATTAGACGAGATTATGGCTTCAATCTTATTATTGAAGTTACCGATACCGGTGTAGGAATGTCTGAAAAAGATCGTGAGAAGATCTCAAAGGGCAATTATCAGACCAATAAAAAGAGAAATCGAAGCACAGGAGGTATAGGCCTTGGGCTTTCACTCGTATACGGTTTTGCGAGACTTATGGGAGGCTTTGTAACAATAGAAAGCACAAAGGGCCGCGGAACAACCTTAAGGGTAAGCGTTGTCCAGGAGGTGCTTGATCCTGCTCCATGTCTTTCTGCTGCAACAAAACGATTTATCGGGATCGCTTTCCATGTTACTCCCGAACGTTTCAAGGTGTCACAGGTCAGGGAGTTTTACAAGAGCATGGCCACAAATATGGCTATGGGCCTTCGACTGAACCTGTATTCTGCACCTAACTTAAGCGAGCTGAAAAGGCTTGTTGAAACCGGAAGCATTACCCATGTATTCATGGGTGGCTATGAGTATCAACAGGATCCACAGTATTTTGATGCACTTTCAAAGAGCGAGATCACGGTTACTGTTGCCGCTGATAAGGGCTTTGCTACCAATGAAGGAAGTCATGTTGTGATCATGCCAAAGCCTCTTTATGGTTATCCCTGTGTTAAGATCCTCAACGGAGATACTGAGGTTTCCGATCTTCTTGTGGGCGAAGAGGAAAAAGAGCTTAAACTGGACGGCATAAGGGCTCTGATAGTTGACGATGAGCCTATGAATCTGGTGGTGGCAACAGGTCTTTTCCGCGAATACAAGATGATCATAGATACTGCAGATAGCGGCAAGGAGGCACTGCATAAGTACGATACAAATGAATATGATGTGGTATTTATGGATCACATGATGCCCGAGATGGACGGCGTTGAAGCTATGAAGAAGATGAGATTTATCGCTGATCAGAAGGGAGAAAACTTAAAGATCATTGCTCTTACTGCAAATGCCATAAGCGGCGCCAGAGAGATGTTCCTCAGGGAGGGCTTCGATGGCTTTATCAGTAAGCCTATAAACATTAACGATTTTGAAAGGGTTATGACCCGTGTTATGCTGGACGGCAAATCCGGCCACAGTGGAGGTGCCAGATGATTTCAAAATTCGTTGAGAGAATTAAAAATGTACTAAGAGACCCGAGCCGTGGCTTTAAAGAGCGCGTATTTATCCTGCTTACCATGATCACGGTTGCGGTGGCTATTCTGGCTATAATTGGCGACATTCTTGTTGGCGAGAACATGGTTGAGATCGTTGCCCTTATTGTTACTGTCATTATTGTGCCCATAATTACACTTGTCTCACTTAAGAGGAACAGGGTTATGCTGGCACTTCGTCTTAACGTGTTCGGTGTGGTTATATTTCTTTTGCCAATCCTGTTCTATTCCGGTGGCGGTCTCATGGGCGGTGGCTTTATATGGATCATTTTCGCTTATCTGTACACAGGACTGGTACTCACAGGCATATGGAAACCACTGCTTCTTATTATACTGACCACTGAGACCTGCGGATTCTTCCTCCATGCTTATTTCCATCCTGAATATATTACCCAGCATACAAGGGAGACAGGATATGTCGATATTATGATATCGGTTATCCTGGTTGGTATTGTCTGCTGTCTTATGGTGTGGTTCGAGGAGTGGCTCTTTAGAGAGGAGAACAAAAGGGCAAGGGAAGAGACCAAGAAATCTGAGGAGCTCAATAAATCCCAGAACAGGTTCTTCTCCAGCATGAGCCATGAGATAAGAACACCTATAAATTCAATCCTGGGTCTTAATGAGATCATATTAAGACAGGAGGATGCTTCCGAAGAGATAATTAAGGATGCCAGAAATATTGAGGGTGCAGGTAAGATGCTGCTGTCCCTTATAAATGACATTCTGGATATGTCCAAGATCGAAGCCGGTAAGATGGATATTGTTCCGATAAACTACAGCCTGGCTTCAATGATATCTGAAATTGTAAATATGATGTGGCTAAGAGCCCAGCAAAAGGGGCTGAAGTTTAACATTGAGATAGATCCGTCAATTCCGACAGAGCTCTTTGGCGATGAAGTCAGGATCAAACAGATTCTGGTAAATCTTTTAAATAACGCCGTAAAGTATACAAAAGAGGGTTCTGTAACACTGCGTATTGAAAAAGAGGAAAGCAGAGGGGAAGACGTTCTTTTGATGTTCTCCGTCATCGATACCGGAATGGGAATCAAGCAGGATGTTATCCCATATCTTTTTGATGCCTTCCAGAGAGTGGACGAGGAGCAGAATGCCAAGATCGAGGGAACAGGCCTTGGACTTTCAATCGTTAAGCAGCTTGTGGACCTCATGGACGGCAATATTACCGTAAACAGTGTATATACAGAAGGTTCCACTTTCATCGTCACACTGTGGCAGAGGGTTACAAGAAAAGAAGCTATTGGAAATATCGACTTCCAGAACTATGAAAAGGTTCAGTCGAGAAGCGGATACGTTCCGGGCTTCAAGGCCCCAGAGGCCAGAATTCTTATTGTTGATGACAATGAGATGAACCTTGAGGTTGAGAGAAAGCTTCTGGATGGAACAGAAGTTATCATAGACACGGCAGACAGCGGAAGACAGGCACTTTACCTGACCTCTGCCGAGAGATATGACTGTATTTTCATGGATCATCTGATGCCTGAAATGGATGGTATCGAATGTATGCAGGCAATCAGAAAGCAGGTTGGCGGCTTTAATAACCATACGCCGATCATTGTGCTTACTGCCAATGCAGACAGTGAGAACCGTGATCTGTACAACCGAAGCGGCTTTGACGGATATCTTGTAAAGCCTGTATCCGGTGTGCAGCTGGAGGAGGTACTTCTTGATCATCTTCCTGAGGTTAAGGTTGAGATGTCCCAGGGAACTGACCTCACAAAGGTTCAGATGAACAGCTCCAGAAGCTACAGCAAGAAGATACCTATCGTCATTGCCACAAGTACCATGTGCGATCTTCCTACCAAGGTGCTGAGAGAGCATCAGATAGATGTTATTCCATTCTCTGTAACCTCCGGCGGAAGGACTTACTATGATCTTCTTGAAGCCAACACTGATGAGGTTATGAGATATGTTCAGGAGGGTGCGGACTACAATTCAGCGCCGCCTACTGTTGAAGATTTCGAGAAGTTCTTTGGAAAAGAGGTAAAGAAAGCCCATCAGGTTATCTACATTTCGGTTTCAACATATATCAGTGAAGAATATAAGCATGCTTACGAGGCTGCCAGGGCATTTGGCAATGTATGGGTATTTGATTCAACCTTTAACTCCAGTGCTATAGGAATGCTGGTGCTTTTGGCCCAGAGAATGGCAGCGCAGGGCAGAAGCGTAGAAAAGATCATAGAAGAGCTGGGTGGCATCAGGGACAAGACAAGGTGCAGCTTTGTTACGGGTGATTCCGAGTTCATCATGAAGCGAGGCGGAATTTCCAAGACTACTTATGGAATAATCAGCACCTTTGGACTAAGGCCTGTCATAAATATCAAGGATGGACGGATTACTCCTTCAAGGGTATTTATGGGAGATATGGAGGACAGCTATTTCAAGTATCTGGACTATGCACTGCCAAGGCGCGCAAAGCCTGATCTTGATGTGGCGATCATCGATTATATCGATCTTTCTGACGAATTAAAGGAAGCAATTGTAGAGCATATCAGAAGGAGATTTAACTTTGAACATATCATCTTCCAAAAGGTATCCTCCGTTATGTCTTTAAACTGTGGCCGTGGTGCTATGGGAATCATGTACATAATGAAGAAGGATGAGCCATACAGCCTCAGCCAGATGCTGGCAAGTGTACTTCATGCACAGGAAGAAGAGAATGGCGAGGAACCTCAGGAAAGCGCGAATGACTTCCGTCAGGAGTCTGATGAGCTGCGTGAAAAAGAGCTGACTTATGAGCAGCCGCAGGAACCACCACAGGAGCCACTAAAGGAACCTGAGTGGTACGAGACAATCCCCGGCATTGACCCTGTAAAGGCGATTGAAAACAGCGGATCTGAGGATTCCTTTAAGGCAGTCTTAAAGATCTTTTACAATTCAATTCCTGACAGGTCCAATGAGATTGAGGATTACTACAATACAGAGGACTGGGAGAATTATACCATCAAGGTTCATGCCCTGAAGAGCTCTGCAAGACTTGTGGGAGCAATGGAGCTTTCTGAAAATGCCAGGGCGCTGGAAGACGCCGGAAAGTCAGGAAACATAGACTATATAAAGGAGCATACGGAAAAACTTCTGGCTGACTTCAGGAGCTATAAGGGACTGCTCTCTGACTTCTTTGAGAAGCCTGAAGAAGAGGCACCGAAAGAGGAGCAGGTGAAGCCGCAGCCTGTGCAGAACTATGACAGATTCATAATTGACAGTGTCTACTGTACTTTAAAGGATGCGGCCTCAAAGCAGGATGACAAGGTCATTGAAAGGACTCTTAAGGAAATTTTAGACTACAGCTTCCCGCCGGAGGATGTGGAGAGGCTGGAAAAGATAAAAGCTGCATTTGGAGAAAAAGATTACGACGAGATAATTAAGCTTTCAGGAGAGTTATAAGAGGAATCCTATGAATGTTGAAAGCCGGTTGCTAAAAAGAATATACATAGTTCTTTTCGCCTGTATCCTGGGGATAATCTTTGTAGTAATACCTATCGGTAACACTTTCAAGGGCGATGGAAGAATTGAAGGTGTCAGGGAGTTTTCCGAAGGATGGGTTGATGAAGCAGGAAACAGCGTGTTTATTGATGAAATATCCTGTGCGGAACGCGGCGGAAAGATTAAACTTACCCAAAAACTGCCGGAGATACTGACAAATACAGACTGTCTGTGTTTTGAATCCCAGAATGCAAACCTTAAAGTACTTGTGGGTGGAAAGGCGGTTTATAGCTTTTCTTCGCGAGAAAACATTACAGGTAAGGGGTACGGCATAGCGTTTCACGAGGCCGGCATATGTGCTGAAGATGCAGGAAAACTGGTAACTCTTGAGTATGAAAGGGTTGGTGAGACAGGATCAAGCGGCAGGATACTGAACATGTGCATCTGTTCTCCTTCGGATTATATTTTAAGAGATGTGAGAAAAGAGATGTTTCCGTGCCTTTTGTGCGTGCTCACGGTGTTCTTTGGTCTGTTCCTTATGATCATTCATATGGTGGCATCCAAAAAGGATGTGCTGCCATTTGATGCGCTGGCACTTGGTACAGGTGCTATTCTGCTTGGCATATGGCTGTTCCTGGATACCAATACTATGCAGTTGGTTACCGGCGGGGTATATGTATGGAGAGCACTTAGCAGGATTATGCCATTTACCTTCGGCTATCCGCTTATTGTGTTCTTTAATTCAATGACCAAGCTTAAGAGAAACGTATATGTTCATGTTGGGTTCTGGATCTCATGCGTGTTTACGCTGGGGATAATCCTGGTGAGATATATCTACGGAATAGACATGATATGGTCATTCGCAAGAGCTCTGGCTGCCTATGTACTAATACTCACTGTGGTAGTCTGTGTGATGGTTTTCGATAATAACATTTATTGCAGAAGAACAGGTGCGAAACAGGATTATCGCTACTTTATAGCCGGGATCATCGCATTCTTTATCAGCGCCGGCATGGATATCATAAGGTACATGTTTTCAAAACGTCAGTCAGATACCAGCGGGTTCTTTACTATGATAGGTATGCTGATCTTCGTTGTGATGATGCTTTTAATGTTCCTTAAATGGTGGATGAAGGATCACGAGGCCATCGAGCGCGACAGATTTATCAACAGAGCACTTCAGTATGCAGTTTCTTCCAATTCACCGGATACCAATATCAAGAATATTCTTGAATTCTTGGGAAAAGAGCTCAAGGCAGAGCGCCTGTTTATATTTGAGGATCAGAAAAACGGAAAATTCAGGGGCACCTATGAGTGGTATAACACAGATGCGCAGTCCCAGTCGATGGATCTTATTTATCTGCCATATGAAGGATATATTAGTAAGATAGAGGAAGCATTTGAGAAGAACAATAACAGGATTTTAATCAGAAATCCCGAAGAATGCCGCATTGCACTTCCGCCATTCTATAACCTTATGCTCACACACCACGTTCAGAATATTATCGTAAGCCCGCTGGAGGTTGGTGGAAAGATCTTCGGAAATCTGGGTATAATTGGACTTCCACCTGAGACGCTGGATTCTGTCGCAGATATCATGGATCTTATCAGCTACTTCCTGTCACAGCTGGTTCTTCAGAGAGAAGATCAGAACAGGGCGTTCCTGTACAACTATAAGGATGCTCTATCCGGTGCAGGAAACCTGATAGCTTACAGGAAATATACCGAGGAAGAACTTGATATGTCCGCTACGTTTGGCTATGTGCGCTGTGATATCCCTGACCTTGATCTGATCAACGTATCGCAAAGTTATGAGGTTGGAGATCAGATCGTGGTAGTTACGGCAAAATGCATGATGGAAGTCTTTGGAGAACAGAATGTTTTCAGGATCAATGGAACTCAGTTCGCAGCCTTTGGCTTTGAGAGTGAAGAAGTATACTTTAATAATGATGTTGACAGGGTAAAGAGGATGATCAGAGAAAACAGTATTGAAGCTTTTGTGGCATCAGTGTACTGTATATATGGAGCAAAAGATCTGGGAATTATCTATAAGCGTATAGATGATCTTATTAATGATCAGATCAAGAACGGAGATAATTATGAGTGTTAGTGAGATTATAAATCAGATGGGAATTGAGCTGCTGGTATTTGCGGTTTGTATGTTCTTTGGTATTCGATTAATAATCACCAGAGATGTTTCTATTTTAAGGAAGGAAGACCCGGAAAGTATTAAGCACCCGAAGGAGTACACCCTTTATGCTGGTTTGATTATTTTATTTTTAGGCGTCGCAGCTTTAGTTATGGGCGTGGTTTCTTTCTTTAATCCCATAGCCGCCTTTATTGTTATCATCATAGCAGTTATAATAATGGGTATCATGTGGAAATTCATGCATGAGAAGTACGCGTGATTTTTATTAAGCCAATATGCAGCTCCTGAGGATAAAAAGATTTGAGCTTGAACAAGTTTGTGCTATGGAGCTGAGACCAATAATGTTTGCATTCCATTGTATGCAAATATTATGCTCTGGGCTCAGCGGAATGTTCAGCACAACCGCAGTTCATGATCAAACTTTTTATCATCAGGAGCGTACGTAAGGAACAATGTAAACATGAACAGATATAGAGTTATGCTTGTGGATGATGAGGAAGATGTTGCACAGGCAATAATGAAGAAGATGGACTGGGAGAATATGGGGTTCGAAAAACCCAGATATGCTCATAACGGGCTGGAGGCTCTGGAGTTTGCTGAGGAGCAAAGGCCCGATATTGTTATGAGCGATATCAAGATGCCCTATATGGATGGCATGGAGCTGGCCAGAAACCTTAAGCAGCTCTACCCCAATATCAGGATCATCTTTTTCTCCGGCTTTGATGAATTTGAGTATGCCAAGGAGGCAATAAGGCTTGAGGCTGAGGAGTACATCTTAAAGCCCATTGATGCCGACGAACTCAAAGCTGTATTTACCAGAGTTCACGAGGCTCTGGATCGCGACATCGACGAGAAACTCAACGTGGCCAAGCTTGAAAATTACTATATGGATTCACTTCCTCTTTTACAGGAGGATTTTTTTGCGTCCCTTGTTGAGGGCAGAATTGCGGAAGGCAAGATCGGCAAATTCCTGGATGACTACAGAATAGAGCTGACAGGGCCCTTTTATGTCACCGCCATTGTTCACATCAGTACTTCAAGTATTCCGGAGGGTATGAACCCTGTCCTTTTATCAGTCTCCGTGCGCAAACTCCTTGAGGAGAGGATGGATGAAAAGTGGGGCTGCAAGTTCTTTTCCTACCTGGGCAGTACCGTGATGATCGCTCAGCTCCCTACAGAGAAGGATGCATCAGCCTTTACCGATGACTGTGACCGCATGTGCAGACTGGCAGAGAGTATATGTAAAGCCAACGTGACCATCGGCGTAGGAGAGGTGACACCGAACCTTTCCGAGATTGACAGTTCATATCAGGGCGCCAGAGATGCCGTGTCCTACAGGGTTTTATACGGACATACAAAGGCCATCAATATCTCAGAGATATCTCCCATGGAAAAAGAGACTTCCCAGACGGAGGATGCTGACAGTCTGGTGGATGTATTTAAAAAGATGAAGATGGCAGGTACAGATGATGTAAGTCAGGCTGCCAGAAAGTATATAGAGAGCAACACAAAAACAGCCGGTTCTGTTCAGAACTACAGGTTCTTTGTAATGGAGCTGGTAAGTGAGCTCTACAAATTCGGTAAGAGCAATCAGATCGATATGGCACAGGTCTTTGATATGAACAGCGATGTCTACGGCGTTGCTGCGCAGATGGAGGTTGGGGAACTGGCCAGGTGGTTTGACGGCGTGTGTGTCAGGATGCATGAGCTTATTGATTACAAGAGAAATGACACCACAAGGTCTTTTGTCACAAAGGCTCAGGAATATGTGGCCGATCATTATTCAGATCAGGATCTGTCAGTGGATTTTATATGCAATTATCTGGGTGTTTCCAGCGCCTATTTTTCCACTGTGTTCAAGAAGGAGACCGGCAAGACTTTCGTTGGGTATCTGACGGATTACCGCATGGAGAAGGCAGAGAGGATGCTGCTTGAGACCGATGAAAAGACATATATCATCGCCCAGGAGGTGGGATATTCTGATCCCAATTACTTCAGCTATGTTTTCAAGAAGCAGTTTGGGGTTTCGCCTTCCAAGTATAAATCCGGCAAGGAATGAAAAAAGTGGCTTTAAAAGAGTATTTTAAGGGGAAAACTGCACGTAGTATACAGGTTACGATCTCGGTATCATTCACGATCGTAGCCTTAGTTTGTATGCTGGCGATGGGAGTTGCGCTCTATCAGAGGTTTTCCGTAAGGTCTGAAAAGATGCTTACAGACAGTGTGCAGCTGACTCTGAACCAGACTGTCATAAATCTTGAGGATTATCTTCGAAGCATGAGACGAATGTCTGATGCCATCTATTACAACGTCATCAAGGATCAGGACATCAGCAAGGAAACTCCGATTTCACAGATGAATCTTTTGTACGAGGCGCACAAGGACTATCTGATCTCACTGGCGCTTTATTCTGAGGACGGTAAGCTTATCTGTGCGTCGCCGGTCGGCGTTGAGAAGCCGGAAGTTGATGTCACGAGTCAGAGCTGGTTTTCCAATGCGCTGGCAAGGCCTGAGAACCTGCATTTTTCACTTCCCCATGTTCAGAACCTGTTCGTGGATGATCCGACCTTCAGGTATTACTGGGTTATTTCCCTCAGTAGAAATGTTGAGCTAAACAAAAGAGGTGTGCCCGGGCAGGGCGTACTTCTGGTAGACATGAACTATGCCGTAATCGAGGAGATGATGAAGGGGGTTAATGACAATACCTCTGAGAGCTACGTTTATCTGTGTGATAGTAATGGAACACTCATATATCATCCGATGCTGATGCAGATAAGTGCAGGGCTTTACAATGAAAACAATGCCCAGGCAGCCAGCTATGATGATGGCAGCAGAAAAGAAGTGTTCATGGGCAAGACCAGGATAGTCACGGTGGATACTATGAGTTATACGGGCTGGAAGCTGGTGAGTGTTATTCCCACCAGTAACTCGTATCTTGCCATGAAGGATATCAGATACTTCGTAGTAATGGTTATTTCGACAGCTCTTTTAGCTATGCTGATACTCAACAGGTTTGTGGCAAGGCGTGTTACAAGGCCTATCACCAGGCTTAATGAATCCATCAGGGATATTGAGATGGGTAAGGTCAATCCTACGGTTTATATAGGAGGACCATCTGAGATCGAGCATCTGGGAAGGACGCTCAGGTCCAGTTATGATCAGATAAATCAGCTGATGAAGGACATGGTGGCATCCCAGGAGGAGAAGCGAAAGTCGGAGCTGGATGCGCTACAGTCCCAGATAAATCCTCACTTTTTGTATAATACCCTGGATTCCATCGTGTGGATGATCGAGGGTGAGAAGTATAACGAGGCGGTGTTTATGATAACGCAGCTGGCATCTCTTTTCCGCGTGAGCTTATCCAGTGGTAAGACCATTATTCCCATTGGGGATGAGATCAGGCATGCCAGCAACTATATGAATATCCAGAAGGTAAGGTTCAAGGACGCCTTCCTGGTGGAGTTTGATATACAGGAGGAGATCAAGGAATATTGCACTGTTAAGCTGATCGTTCAGCCTATCCTGGAGAATGCTGTCTACTATGGAGTTAAGGACATGGAGGACGGTGAGATTAAGGTCAGGGGATTTATGGGTGAAGACGGCGACATCTATATTACGGTTTCAGATAACGGTTTTGGAATGAGTCAGGATCAGCTGGAGTTTCTTTTGACTGATGATACGAGAGTTCGGAAGAAGGGTTCCGGTGTGGGCCTTATAAATGTGCAGAGGCGTATTCAGCTGCGATTTGGAGAGCAGTACGGGCTTAAGATTGAGTCTGAGCCGGATGAGGGCACGGTTGTGACAATCCATCTTCCTGCCATTCCTTATAATGAAGAGAATCAGAAGATATTGGAGAGCGGAAAGGAGAAGGTATGAAGAACCGAAATATCTTTATCCTGATAGTGGCCATACTTCTGGTTATAAGCCTTGGAGCATCAACTTCTGCGCTCATTATGAGCGGGATCCGTGAGGACTCTACAAAGGTTTCGGTGGTGCTGGATGACAGTGCTTCCGGCAGGTGGACGTCTTTTATGGCGGGGATGGAGCAGGCTGCCAAGGATAACGGGATAAAACTGACTATTGTTAATACGGGTAAGAATATTGCGCTTAATCAGCAGTATGCCATTATGAACGAGGAGATCGCCGCGGGAGCTGACGGAATTATCTTACAGGTTACAAGCAGCACCGGCACTGAGGGTATGATCTCTGATATCAGCAGCAAGGTGGTGCTGGAGCTGGTGGATACGGATGCTCAGACGGACATTGATGTTGAGGGGCGCTTTGCCTGCATTGCGCCTGATAATATGGAGATTGGAAGGGCGCTGGCCAATGAGGTCAGGATCGCTCTTGGAAGTGAGATAAGTCAGCACAAGGTTGGAATAATTGCCGGTAATATAAGGCAGAAGTGCATAGCAGACAGGCTGCAGGGATTTACGGAGAACATGGAGTCCTCGGGGGCTGAGGTGGTCTGGACCATCAACAGTACTTTGAATATTGCAGAGAGGATCAAGTTCAAGCAGATAGATAATCCCTGCGATATACTGGTGGCGCTGGATGATGCGGGGCTGGAAAAGACCTGTGAGTATGCGCTTAAGGAAGGAGTCACCCCTTATATATTTGGAGAGGGGAACTCCATTAAGAATGTGAGCTATCTGGACGACGGGCTTATTTACAGCATGGTGGTCCCAAATGAGTATTACATGGGATATCAGGCTCTTGCAGCGGTTGCAAAGAGGCTGGTGAACAGGCTGACACCGATGGAGAACGAGGTGATCAGTTTCAGGGTTATTAATAAGGAAAATCTTTTTGATGAGATGAATCAGAGGTTACTGTTCCCTGTTGAGCAGTAGTGATTTAAAGGAGAGTTTTTGTATGGGGAAAGGCAAAAGGTTATTTGCGCTGATTATGGCGATATGTCTTTTGGCGGCTTGTAGTGGGTGTGGTGCTAAGGCGCCTTCGAAGGGACCGGAGAAGATCAAGATCGGAGTTACTTTGTATGACCAGTACGATACGTTTCTGGCGCAGCTCATGGACAGCTTTAATTCTCAGGTGGGTGACGAGGCTGAGGTGGTGGTTTACAGCGCATCTCAGAGTCAGCAGATACAAAACAACCAGGTAAAGAAGATGATAGAGGATGGCTGCAATGTTATCTGCGTGAATCTGGTGGACAGGACTGATCCTGCGGCGGTCATCGATGCGGCAAGGAAGGCTGATGTGCCTATAATATTTTTCAACAGAGAGCTGGTTGAGGGAGATATTAGGCGCTGGGACAAGCTCTTTTACGTAGGGGCGGATGCCTCTGAGTCGGGGATTATGCAGGGGCAGCTGGCGGCGCTTACATGCAGGACAGACACTACTTTGGATAAGAACGGAGACGGGCTGATTCAGTACGTGGTTCTTGAAGGAGAAGCGGGGCATCAGGATGCAATTGTCAGGACGGAGTTTTCTGTGGATACGCTGATCAAGGCAGGCGTGGGGCTGGATAAGCTGGGGTATGCCATTGCAAACTGGAACAGGGCGCAGGCACAGACCAAGATGAGTCAGTTCATTGATGACAACAAGGATGCCATCGAGCTGGTGCTGGCAAACAACGATGATATGGCGCTGGGGGCAATTGATGCCTATGAGGCCCATGAGATAATAAGGAGCAAATGGCCTGCCATTTTTGGAATTGACGGTACGGATGTGGGACTTGAAGCTGTCAGAGATGACAAGATGGTAGGTACGGTATACAATGACAAGGAAGGTCAGGCGGCGGCTATGTATCAGCTGGCGCTGGTGCTCTCAAGAGGCGGCAGTATTGACGAGCTTGCAGATCAGTATAACATTGAAGATGGCAAGTATATAAGGCTTCCTTACTCCAAGGTAACGGCCGCAAATATCAATAAATATATAAGCAGGTGATTGGTGTTATGGAAAGAAGAGTTTACAGAAGAGGAATCTTTTTGATTCTTATCATGGCCCTGATAGTGGCAGTAGTACAGGGCAACTATTATACATCGGTGGCAACCGGGGCTGATCCGCAGGTGCAGAATGCGGTTATTCTGGTGCTTGGGATTATTGCGATAGCTCTTTTCACAAGCAAGGCTCTTAAAGGGGCGCTTGGGCTGGAGCAGGGGATTTTGTATGTGATCTTCGGCGGGATGCTGATGAGGGTTGGATATGTCCTGAATATGGATATCTGGACGCTGCAGAATGACGGCGGAACCTTTACCGGATTTGGTACTGCGCAGATCAATAATGGGCATATCGGGTATGTGGAGTATATTTACAAGTTCTTCCATATTCCGGATATGGATCCGTACGAGTATTTTGGGTATTATCATCCGCCGCTTCATCATATCATTGAGGCGATCTGGATGACGATCCAGAGGCTGATCGGTGTGCCGGAGCCGCTGGCTTTTGAGAATATGCAGGTTCCTACGCTTATTTATTCGGCGCTTTGTATGATTGTTATGCTGCATATTCTGGAGGAGAGCGGAGTTGGAGAGAAGCTTGTGATGTTTGGAATGCTGCTCTTTGCGTTTCATCCCAGGATGATGGTGCTGGCTGGATCGGTAAATAATGATATTCTGGCGCTTTTGCTGCTGCTTACAACTATCTGGCGTACGCTGGTATGGATCAGGGAGAGGAGCTTTAAGAACATTATTCTTATTGCTCTGTCGCTGGGCTTTGGTATGATAAGCAAGCTCAACACGGCGATATGCGCGTTCTCAATTGCGCTGATCTTTGTGATCGTGCTGATTGATATTATTCGCAAGAAGAATCTGGTTACAATCAAGAAAACACTTCTTGAGTTTGTGGTGTTTGGAGTGATATGTGTGCCGATTGGACTTTCATATATTGTAAGGAATCTGGTGCTCTTTGGAGAAAAGCCCGGTATTCCTTCGCCGGCGCTTATTCCTAATGAGTCGGTGATGTATACGGGAGAGTTTTCGGTGTGGTCCATTATTGGAATACCTTCTATTGCGGATCTGCACATTGACTTTCCGTTCCATCCGCTTAGTGCCAAGGTGATCCACAATACATGGGTTATCCTGTTCCAGACGGGGCTTTTTGCAGAGGCTTATCCCACAACAATCCATGGGTTCCCGCTGGCGTTTGCTCAGGTGGCTTATGTGGCTTCGATTATTCTGGCGGTGGTAACAACGGTGGTATTTATTGTGGGATACACGGTCAGAGTGGTAAAGCTCTTTGGCCAGGCCAAGGCTGCAGGCGCCGCCTGGAGTGCAGTAATAGCGCAGGGGGCACAGGGCCCGGTTACACCACCGGAATCAGCTATTGAAGCTGCCAAGGTTGGTGATGCGCAGGCTGTTATGGGGCTCAGGGATTTGTTCCTTCTGTCCACATATGTGTTTATGCTGCTGAGCTTTTGCCTGTATGTGTTCAAGTATCCATATACCTGTTCAAGTGATTTCCGTTACATGACAGCGTCACTGGTATTTACATCAATTGGTTTTGGTATGTGTCTGGATGGAGATTCCAGCAAGACCTGGCAGAGGTTTGGTAAAGTTTTTATGGCTGCCTGTATGGCTGCAACGCTTATAGGATCGCTGCTGGTTTATATGAATTGGGAGATTTGATAAGAGAAGAGACTGGGAAGATGAGGTGGTCATTTTCACAGTCTCTTTTGCTTTTGGATTACTTCTTGCCGGAATGTGGTTTCTTTATGGGATCTACCTTTTATTAAAACTGTTACAACATAGAGTTTTGGTTGGTTTGGTCATGGTTGGTTTGGTCATGGTTGGTGTGGTCAATCATTTTTTGTATTCAGTCACTCATTTTGAAAAATGGGCAACAAAAAACCGCTCAACTGAGCGGTTTTTGTTCAATCGGAGTGACGTGATTCGAACACGCGGCCCCTACCTCCCTAAGATAGTGCTCTACCAACTGAGCCACACCCCGATTAGCTTTTGACTGTGTCAGCCATCAGCGACGTTATTCATTATATAACGATGTTTGATGAAAAGCAAGAAGTTTTTATTTCTATTTTTTTTAGGCTGTGTTATCCTAATTTTTGGTGTGTTGACCAAATAAAAGTATTGTTAAGGAGAAGAAGTAGTTATGGGGAATTGTGAATATTGTGGGTCGCCAATCTTCCCGGGGGAGATAGTTTGTTCAAGGTGTAATGCACCTGTACCAAATCCGACTCAGCAGGCAGCAAAAGAAAGCAAGAAAGCTAAACCGGTAAACAAGCTGGTAGTAGGAATCATCATTGCAGCTGCAATAATAATAGGAGCCACTTCGTACTTCGTTATAAGGCCAAAGATCCTGTATTACAAAATCATGCACGGAATAGAGCTTGATCCCGGTAAAACAGATAAGGTTTCAAATTATAATGAGATCGATGAAGAAAACATAATGCTGACAGGCGTTATTGCTAAATGCTTTGAAGTTGGTAATCAGGATGCAATACTTAAGTTTACCAGTGATAAAAAGCAGATTGACTGCACAATGTCTGTTGTATGCAAGAAAAATCTTAGAGATGAAGTGAGATCTCAGCTTGAAGATACCTTGCCTGGCTTTAATCCTGATGAACCTATGACTGGTGTATTCTACCTCAACGGTATCATACCTGAATATATCGAGAAATACAGCGCTGAAGGCCTGCGCGCAACTGATCAGTACCTGGCTATGCTGGACGCTCAGCCGGGAGATGTCGTAGATGTTCATCTTATTCATGACATCGATACATATGATAGAGCCGAGGATCTTAAAAAGGTAATGGAGGTTTCAAACCTGACCGTTTCACTTTCTCTTACATACACAAAAGAGCTTGGAAATGATCAGTATGAGTTCCCGACTGTAAAATGATACGCTTTTAAAAACCGCTCAGTTGAGCGGTTTTTTTGTCCATTTTTCGAAATGAGTGACTAAATTGGTGGAAATGAGTGACCGGCTAATACACATATTTTGATTTGTGGGCATTTACAGAGGGCAGAACGCAGTATACTTGTCATGCCAGCTTTAAGTTGAAATCATTGCGGGAATGATGTATGATGAGTAGCGCATGTTGAATGTAATCCGTAGGGAAACTGTGGGGGACGGATTTAAGTAACATTTAACACGAAATAAAGTTGAGAATTACGTCTGAAATTCAGATTTGTTCTAAATACAGGTAACGCCTTTCTGGAGTTACCCCTAGAATCCAATTTTTACAATATTGATAGTAGCTTTCGCTAGAAGTGACTACCTCTTTTTTCTAGAGATTCGTTTGGCAAAGGTAATGCTTACCTCTCTTTGTGAAAAACTGCTATTTTACAGGTAGATCGAGAAGAATATTGGCGTCGTATTCGTCGAATTTTTCCGCTTTTATTTGTATTTTTGATTTTTAGGGGTAACGAAAAAAAGGGTTACCTGTGGCATTGGAATTTTGAAAATACAGGCGTAAAAATATACTGTTTCAAAGAAAGGAAAAAACGAAATTATGACAGGCGTAAAAGGGGAGCTGGAAAAGCAGCTCATCCAGTGTGAAAAGCTTTTGCAAGAGGTGGAGAAGAGGCTAAGAGCATATAAAAACCTTGAACCGGGAAATGTTAGAGTGGCTATTAGTCACGGCTGTCCACAATTCTACATGAAAAGGCCGGGAAAAGATAAAGAAGAGTATATCCCAGCGATTGAAAAAGAGAAGATCCATCTCCTTGCTCAGCGCGATTATGAGGAAAAAGTTCATAAAGAGCTAATAAGCATGAAAAATAGGCTTAGTAAGTTTATAGCGGGCTATGACCCTGATTCTATAAACAACATCTATGAAAGAATGTGCGATATAAGAAGGAATCTTGTCACCCCAATTGTTCCTACTAATGAGATGATTATAGATATGTGGATGGAGAAGTATAAAGGTGGCATGAATACCTTCGGTGAAGCTACTGAGTTTAAATCACAAAGAGGAGAATTCGTAAGATCAAAGTCTGAAAAAATAATTGCTGATTATTTCTATACTCACAACATACCGTATCAATGCGAACCGAGATTTACTGTAGGAAACTACAAAGATGTTTTTCCGGATTTTGCGATATTGAATGTCAGGAAAAGAAAGACCATCTACTGGGAACACCTTGGTAAGGTAGGAGAAGAAGTGTACGCTACCAGAAACTTCAATAAGCTGATGGATTATGAGGAACAGGGGCTTATCATTGGTGACAATTTGATAATAACTATGGAAACAGAGAAAAGACCTTTGGACATAGCGATTGTAGAAGAGAAGGTGAAATTGTTTCTTCTATAGAGTTTAACTAGTTGCTGCTCATCTGTGTCCGGAATGAACTGCACAATTATCTTTGTTTGCCGAGTCTTCCCGCTAATTCAAAAGCTGAAAATAGCCGATATAATATACGTAATATGTCTATTTCGATTAGAAAGCGGGTGCCGGATGAAAAGAAGATTATTATCAGCATCAATCAGGAAGCGATTATTAAAAGGAGCAGCTTTAGTTGTTTCGTCTATAATGGTTGTTACGAGTTCTTTTCCTGCAGTAACAGTGAGTGCTGCGGTGTCGGACCTTCCTGCGGAGAAATCTTTGCTGGCGCCTTCCGTGAAGTCAGTGTCTTCATTACCTGTAGGCACTGTTATTTATTCTGATTCAATTCCCGGGTTTAATATTTTGTTCAATGGTCAAAAGAGCTATGAAATCAAGGCCAGTGAGAACAAAATTGATCTTGATATTACTGTTATGGATGCAAAGCTTGCATCTGAGAATGCCAGTGCAATCAAGTGGATTTTTGGCGTTACAGTCACAAAACTGACAAAGGGTGCAAAACTAAATACAATGGTTACCATGTCAGGTCTTCCCAGGGGAAAA
>JAEEGF012247043.1_pt1 | contig 64385 bp, 54 predicted proteins | sample 9134171 | NCBI WGS metagenome assembly JAEEGF01 (sample SAMN16246542, study PRJNA631951) | gut metagenome | biome: gut microbiome; feature: rumen; material: AP-attached | host: Bos | place: Iran: Karaj | collected 2018-10 | reverse complement strand
CGATCCTGCCGCCTTCGCCCATAAGATCCAGAAGACTTGTCGTAAGAAGAAAATGGCCGATGTGATTAATACCGAACTGCCTCTCCAGCCCTTCCTTCGTCTCCTGTCTGTCGAGCGAGATAAAGCCTGCGTTATTGACCAGTATGTCTATGTGACCGTAGCCTCTTCTGACAATATTTGCGAATGCTCTGATGGAGTCATAATTGCCGAGATCACAGAGGATGAGTTCAAGATCGCGGTACTTCTCAGACGAGAGCTTTTCGAGCGCTTCGGTACCGCGCTTCTCACTTCTGCAGAGCATGATGACCTTGGCCCCCATGTCGCTTAATGCTCTCACGGTAGCCATGCCCATACCGGAATTAGCTCCGGTAACTATAGCTGTCTTGTTCTGCAACTTGCCGCTCATAGAACCATTATATGTGGGAGCCAATGGGATTGAAAGGCAAAATTAACTGAAAAACAGACATTGCCGGTGATGTTCTTTTGAACTCCAGCGGATATAATATAAATGTTGCAGGTATTCTTTTTGGGTAAGAATAAATTTTCAAAGTGCGAGGAAGGAGTATTGCTATGAGTGTTGTTGAGAAGTCTTTCTACAAGGGTGAAGTAATAGTAAAAGAGGGCGACATCGGCGACAGCTTCTTCCGCCTGCTTGAGGGCAAAGCCAGTGTCTATGCAGACTGGGACAAGAAGGATCAGGAGCCTTTCCGCATTGCGCTTCTTGAGACCGGCGAATATTTCGGCGAGATGGCGATAATCGATTCGATCCCAAGAAATGCGACCATCGTTGCAGTCGGCAACGTGCGCGTCATCGAGATCCCCAAGGACGAGCTCACCACATATTTCCAGGAAAATCCCGATCAGATCTTAGAGCTCATGCAGCACCTGGGCAGAAGAGTCCAGGCCATGACCAATGACTATAACGAAGCCAAGGCCCTCCTTAAAGAAGTCAAAGAGGCTGAAGCTAACAAGAAGAAGTCTTTGTTCTCAAGGATCAAGAAGCATGTAGACATGTATGAGAACAACAAGGATTACATCGCACCTCCGAGCGCAGAAGCGATCAACGAAGCTTTTGAAGCGATCACCGATGAGGGAACAGGCGACATCCGAAACTACGATACGAATACGATTATCTACGAAGAGGGCGCTTTGGAGAATACCATGTATATCCTCAGGAGCGGCACAGTTGGAATATATAACAGCGACGGCGAGAAGATCTCTGAACTTAAGCCCGTATCGCTCTTCGGTGAACTCGGCATGCTCGCTTCTGTAAAGAGAGAAGCTACGGCAGTCTCCGAATCTGATGACACGTATGTTGAGACGATCACTCCCGAATACTTAGAGCCGATCTTCCTCTCCTGCCCCGTCAAGATCGAACTCATCTTAAAGCAGCTCTCATACCGCTTAAGAGTCCTTAACATCGACGTGATCAACACATGTAAAGAGATCACGGAGACATACAACAAGAAGTAAGATCGGTCTTGTCTGAGGATCAAAAAGCTGTCTCAATTCGGGTAGAACAGTCCGGATTATTTTGCTTCAGGGCTAGGGCAATCCTTAGTTAAGGATTTGTTGCCTTCTAAGCGGACAGAAAGAGCAACATTTAGAGCAACATTGCCAATGTTGCCTCATTTGTTGCCTTCTAAGCGGACAGAGAGAGCAACATTTAGAGCAACAATTCCTAACTGTCGGTACGAACGGCAGCAAGCAGACCAAGGACTCGAATACTTCGTGCCATTCTGCAATATTAATCGATTGCGCTTCTTCTGTTGTTATCCACGACTTTGTATTCGATTCCCTTTGCTTCGAACTTGTCGAAAAGAGCACCTGCATCGCCGGTGTCCATCTTGAACTTCAGCTCGTCGGGGAACATCGGTATAACCTGATAGAAAGTTATCGTCTTGCCGGTGGATGTCTCGAACCTGACTTCGCCCTGATGGTTCTCGCAGAAATCCAGGATCACGCTGTTGAACCTCGTGCCCGGAGCATATGCGGTTCCCGCCTCATCTGCCTGCAGCGTATGTCCAAAGGACAGCCATGTATCGCACCATATAGGCAGGCGCGCAGTGTCCTTAAGAACCTTTATAGGCCAGTAATCATCAGGCTTGTCGCTGCTAAGATTCCAGTCTTTTGGAACATAGATTACATATTCGGCGCGCTCGATGTGCCACTCCTTCCACTTCTCCGGGATCTTCATCTCATAAGCGCCCGCACCCATTGTGACAAGCTTATAGAAAGGCTCATCGTCCGTGGGCGGAACAAAGCAGACATCGAGATGGATGTCGGGAGATACAATCTCATGGAAGACATTATCGAACTTTCCGAAAGCCTTCGCGATATAGGCATCTACTTCCTCCAGCTCCTTTTCGCTGTAAAGGAACATGGGGCCGATGTTCTCGGGTTCTTCTTTCTTCTTAAACTTATCGAATAATCCCATAATATCTCCTCCTTAAAACGATGCTTATCTTCCCAGATAATCCACGGCCCAGTCGACATCCTCGATCCTGTTTGCAGAGCCGCAGTGAGGACAGGTCTTTGTCCTTGTGGCATCGTAAGAACCTCCGCAGCTCGGGCAATGAAGGCTCGTGATATTGAAGCCTAAGTTAACCGGCTTTGTGATGTTCTTCCTCATGACGACTCTGAACATTTCATTTACGACCCGGATCCGGTCTCCGTTTATGTAAGTGTCATCAAGATGCACATTAGCATTGACGACAACGTAATCGCCGATGACCTCCATCCTGGTGACACCGACTTCACCAAGCGATGAGACATTAATGATATTTTGGAATGACGGATCTAATGCCGGTCCGTTATAGAAGGTCATCTCTTCCGGCTTGTCGGAATATATGAGCATCTTTATCAGGGCAACGGTCTTGTCTGCAAAGTATTCATATGAATATTCCTGAGAGAGCTTCTCCATATAATCTTTGAAGGCCGTTCTCGACCCCTTGTAGATCGTGGACATCTTGTTGCTTCTGGCATCGTTGGTCTCATACTTCATCTTATCTGTCCAGTAAGCAATGCAGTAGCCGATAGTGGGGCCGAAGATCAAAGCTAAGATCAGGCCTATCATGAAAATACCCCATGGACTGGCAGTCCGGTGCTCTGCGAGCGCAGCACTGCAGCTGAACAAAAGAAACGGAGTAATTATTGCTGCAAATGTGATCGGTATCGACCATTTGCAGATCTTTGCAGTCCTTCCTGATTTGTATCCAATGTCCAGATTGAAATAGTAGTTGGTTATCTTCGGATAGAATTCAGATGTCTTGAATTTGGTTCCGCAGTAAGGGCACCCTGCAACGAGCTGCGCAACTGTAGATACAGCTCCGCACGAAGGACATTTATACTGTCTGTCAGCTGGCTTTTCCTCCGTCGCAAAATCCGTTACCGTCTGGGAAAGCTTGTAATTGTCCACATTTCTATAAAGGCGCCTGCCGTTCTTGTAATAGGACTCATCCTTTTTGCAGGTGCGGCTCTCCTTATAGAACTCGAAATGATCGTCACCCTGGCAGCGCCCAAGCTTAAATCCTTCCGTCCATGCGCCTCTCGGCGTAATATCCATCTTCATGGTCACGCCATGCCGTGCAAGCCTGTCGTGCTGAAGCTTGATGCCATAATTCAGATCACGGTCAGCTACGTCCAGGCTCTCACCCTTGCTTATCGCATCGTCGATCCCTGCCGCGAATCTCTCGAAAATATCGTCGCTCTCATTTGACCATTTGTCTGCCATATCTTTATCCCTATTCCTTTGCAAGAGTAAAGTTATTATAACATTTACGGAACAAATATTATCTTACGAGCGATATTACTGCACCTGTTGAGGTCTTAAGAAGCCAGACCTTTCTATCAGGTATACAGTGCATCTGAGTCTCAGAGTCAGTTATTACCGATACCTCATCACCTGTCTCATCTATCCTGACTGTGACACGGTCAGTACTTCTCGTTAATGTCTGGTTATAGTTGTTTTCAACATTATACTGATGTGTTTCCCTGTGAGTAACCGTGCCGGCCTTTATGCCGGTGACCTTAAAGCTCACGCTGGTGACAAACATGATCACCGATATTACCAGGAAAACGATTCCTATAAGTACCGGAAGAAACAGCAGGAACAAAGCATATCTGATCCCCAGAAATGCTCCTCCCGCGAAAAGTATCAGAGACAGAACAAAGAAGATCACAGCTTTAACAAGATCTCCTCTGTGCTTAAGCCTGTGTATTCTCTTCTCCTTCTCTATTACGTTCCTGTACTCATCCGTAACCGGATCGAACTTTATATTGCCTATCGGAACAAGCTTAGGATTTGGATCAAGCGTGTAAGAATAATTGTATGGCATAACTATAAATCCCTTATTTTTCAGAATAGTTGAATATCCGTGCGAGCGGATCTCTCCCTTAAACACGATTATTATACCATTCAGGGAAATAACTCTTAGTAAGGCAATTTATTGCTCAGAAATAACGCCATCCTTAATATAGACAGTCCTATCCGTCATTTTGGCAAGTTCTTCGTTATGAGTCTGTTTTCCTTATTTACCGTTTTCCTTTTTCGTTGAAGAATCCAGCTATAAATCCAATGCCCGCTAATACTCGAAATGACTATCCAAATATTCAACCACCTCGTCATAGCCTTTGTAGCAGTTGTCGAAAAGGAATTACATTACAACTGCTGAGATATATCAACCACTGAAAGATCAATAAGGGCCGTCTCAATACCCGAGACAGCCCTTTGGTCAATGCGTAATCTTACTTGCACTCAACGCCTTCTTTTTTGCAGATACGCCATGCGGCATATTTGCCCTGCGCGGTTGCCGGCGGAAGTCCGCCTGAACCCATGAGCCACTGGCCTGCAAGGAATACATTCTTGAGCTTCTTAACGACGCCCGGTGTGGTAACAGTCTTTGTATCCCTGTCTGCGACGAAGGCCATGTATGCGCCTCTGTATGCATTGCAGTGCTTTGCATATGAGACCGGCGTCCATACATCAAGGATCCTTATCTTGCCCTTTGTCTCAGGGAACTTTTTCTCGACCTCTGCCATGAGAGCCTCTGCGACTTCCATCTTCTTGGCCTCATACTTCTCAGGATCCTTGGCTAATTCGAACCAGTTGTCGACTTCCTTGCCGTACTGGAAAAGCTTCATCTGAATGCTCGTCTTTCCTTCAGGTGTGAGTGTCGGATCATAGTCGTAGCAGATGAAACCGATGTCCTTGATCTCTCTGTCCCAGACCTTGATTCCGTCGCTCTCCCAGCATGTCGTATCAGGATCGACATTCATCTTGCCGTCTACAACGAATGCTGCGTGATACTTGCTGAATACAGAAAAATGCTCCTTATCGTCGAAGCACTTCCTGAGCTTCTTGGGCATGTATTCGGAAGGAAGAAGCTTAGTGAATGTGTGATTTGCATCAGTAGCGCAGATAACGTAATCTGCTGATACTTCAGTGCCGTCTTCAAGAACGATCCCTGAAGCTGTTTTGCCGTTGATCTTAACGCTCTTAACAGGGCTGTTTAAGTGGAGCTTGCCGCCCTTTTCCTGATATCTGTTCGCGATCCTCATTGCTGCTGCAAGAGATCCGCCCTCAGGGATATCTCCGCTGCCGGATGTGACCATCGCATATGACATGATGAATGAATATGCCTGTGTCATCTCAGGGTGTGTGAGCATGCATGAGCTCCTTAATACAGGGCTCTTGAAGCTGTCAGCAAGGTCCTTTACGCTTACGCCTTTATACGCCTTCTGTGCGGCGGGAACGTTCTTTACGAAGTCGCCGAGCTTCATGAAGTCTCTCGGGCCCATCTTGTCCATCGGCTTGTCGATAGGCATTATCATGCTCTCTGCTCTTGTGACATTCTCGAAAAACTTCTCGATGACATCCTTATCCTCAGGAGAGAGTGCGAGCATCTCGCGCTTTGTTCTTTCCTTGTCCCTCCAGTATGTGATCTCGCCGCCGTGTCCGATATATTTGAAGAAGTAGTCCTTGGAATACATCTTTACGCTGTCATCGAGCATTCCGATCTCGTGCCACAATTCATTCATGGCACTGCCCTTCTTGCTGCACATGAGATAGTTGATACAGTTGTCGATGTAAACGCCGTCGCGCTTCCAGCCGGTAAGCTCTCCGCCTGCAACAGGATTCTTCTCATAGATCTCCGTCGTAAATCCCGAGTTCTGCAGGATGATACCTGCAGTCATTCCGGAGATGCCTGCTCCGACAATGATTACCTTTTTCATCAGTGATTCCCCCTGCGAAAGATTAAGTGTGTAGACACAGTTGTAAGTATAACACTAGTTCAAGGGGTTGCTTATTTTAGCAGTTCGATATTTTTCCTTGTCTTCGGAAGTCCTTTAAGGATGCAGATAACGCTTGAAATGACGAGCAATAAAGTGATCACAGAGATGGTGATAAATGCGCTTTTCGAGATCATGTAAATACCGTATGAGATGCCTCCGGTGATAAGCGCGCCGATCATCTCTGCAGCGAGGTTGAAGAAGCAGTTGAGGTTGCCGCGAAGAGCGCTCAATTCGTCGGACCACACCGTATAAGGCGATATCGAATCCATGATAACTCCGGACATAATAGCGGTCAGGATGCCCGTCAGGGATACTGCAATATAGACCGGAAGCATATAGAGAACGCCTAGTCCCGCAGCGATTATGATCACTGAGATAAGCACGGGAATAAACGTGAAGAGGAACGCGATAAGGACCTTCGCCTTGATCTGTTTGTCCAGAGGTGCGGGAAGATATTTAAGCATGTCTATATGTTTGCCTTCCCTGGTAAATGAAGTGGATGCAATGGAGTTTAAGCCTGCGGAGATAAATGCCATAGCGATGACTGATGCAAAAAGGATAACGTGGCTTAATGCATCGCCCGTCTTAAGGTTATATCTGAATATCTTAATTACCTCGAATCTCGGAGCCTGTGTTATGAAGATGACCGCTGCCACGGGCCATAGGATGTTTGCGTAAACGCAGTTCATCCTGTAGGTCATGGTCCTCATTAAGACCTTGAATTCCTTGATCACGAGCGAACTGAATATCCTGTGGCTGATATCTCCGGCGTGCACTTTGCGTGAAGCTTTTCTGTTGCTTGTGACGGCAGCTGCAAAAAGGCCTTTGCGGTATGTCAGAAATGCCGTAAGGACCGAGAGACCGTAAACGCCTGCAACGAATAAGACCGAGACTATAAGAGGCAGTATCCTGTGCGTCCTGATGGCAAGCGTTGTCAGATAATTTGTCGGGAATAAGACATTGCATATCGCAGTAAATTCGTTATTGCCGATCACGAGCGAATCCAGGTAATTTGCCATGCTGATCCTTCCGTACCCTCTGAAAGACAAGAGGAACATCAGTGTAAATGCGACAAACAGCACGAGCGACGAATGATAGTAGATATCCGCCCTGTTGATCTTCCTTAGAAGGAGCATGAGGAGCATCGCTAATATCGAGCAATAGATCAGGGGCAGCAGGAGCGAACTTATAAATCCTGCAACCGAAGCGATAAGTGCAACGGGATGCAGCGCATAAGCAAATCCTGTGTGCTTTATTGCCGCTATGAAATATCCGATGTAGATCGCGAAAAGAACATTCGACGTCATTACGTTCTCTGCCTTGAACGTGTGCCAGAACCTTGCGCGGTAAAGCGTTACGGGTGATACGGGAAGTGCCGTAAGAAATGAGAGGTCCGATGAGAAGAACAGCACGCTGAACATCAGAGGCATTCCGAAGATCATGGCAAAAGCCGATATGAGATCGAGTTCTGACAAAAGACCGTATGAATTGCCGTCGAGAAGATAGAGCAGATCCGTCAGGACATAAGTCACATAGCCCACGATCACTGATACCGGCACCATAATGCCGATAAACGCGATCATTCCGAAGCGGTTATAGAGTTTAACCTTCTTCTCGCCGTTCGGCTTGGGCATCTCAAGATTTGAACTGAATGCCTTGTAAAGCGCCCTTGCTTTGTTCATGCTTCATTCTCCGCCTTTCCCGTGAGCTTTACGAAGATCTCTTCCAAAGTCATTCCGGGATTCGTGAGCCTTAAGTATTCCAGCGTTCCTTCGCTTACTATCTTTCCTTTGTTGATTATTATTATCCTGTCGCAAAGCTGCTCTGCGACTTCCAATACATGTGTTGAGAACAGCACTGCATTTCCTGCTTTTGCATGCTCTCTCATCATCTGCTTCAATTCAAATGCGGCAGAGGGGTCAAGGCCCGTCATCGGCTCATCAAGGATCCATGCCGGCGGATCGTGGATGAGCGCGGAGATAACCATGAGTTTCTGCCTCATGCCGTGCGAGTATTCCCTCATCTGGGTATTCAGTACATCCTTCATTCCGAAGCGCTCTGCGAGCACCTTTATCTTCTCTTTCCTTGCATCCTCTTTTACTTCATACATGTCGGCGATGAAGTTCAGATATTCAAGGCCCGTGAGCTGGATAAGGATGTCCGGATTGTCAGCGATATATGCAAATGACATCTTCGCCTTGACGGGCTCTTTATTGATGTCGTGACCGTTTATAAGGGCGGTGCCTGACGTCGGCTTCAGGATGCCTGCGAGCATCTTTATAACGGTCGTTTTGCCTGCGCCGTTGGGGCCTGCAAAACCGACTATCTCACCTGCCTTGATATTAAATGAGATATCGTCGGTAGCCTTATAGCCGTTGCCGTACACCATCGTCAGATTTTTCGCTTCGATCATAAACGGATCCTCCGCATTTTCTATGTTGTATGAGTCCCTTACCTCAATGCGAAAAGAAGATACTTAACAGAATAATACAGCTTGGGATTGGTTGATACCAATGCCCACTGCTTGCTGTCGGCAAGCATTATGAACAGGTTGCTGAATACTGTAACGCCCGTTAATACTATCAGCACGATAAGCGCTGCCTTAAATGCATTTTTGTAGGATGAAGCCTCTGCTTTTCGCATGAGCACGGCAAGGATAAGGACAGCTGTCAATGCGACAGGCAGACCGAAATCCATCTGATATCTTAATGTGATGCCGGTAAGCTCGATATCCGTCACAAGAAGGACAGCAGCAAATATCAGTGAGATGACGCATAACCAATACATCTTCGCAGAAGTAAGTGTTTTCCTGCATTTCCTTAAGAATACGATGCAGAGACACACAGGGCACAGTGCAAAATATCCGCCGTATACCGGATCGAAGAACATGTAGCCCATATAATCCGTCTGATGGTTCCGGTAATCGTAAATACTCTCCACATAAGGGAATCTGCCGCTGATCTTAAGGGGCTGGAACAGGTATTCAAAAAGGCCGAGCCACAATCTTCTTATGCCTAAGTGCCTGTTCTGAAGATCCATCTCTGAGAGGTTATAAGTGTTGCCGAAGTCAAAGAAACTTCCGAATCTTATCTTGTTGAAATAAAGAACCGCAGAACCGATAACAAGAAGCGGCGCTATTACACATAACGTGTTTGCGATTCCTTTTTTTGAGAAGAATAACCTCTCTTTGATCTCTGAATAAAACAAAGGGAATGCCAGGAATGCGAACAGTCCGAATATCGGTCTTGAACCTGTAGCAAGTCCCATGGCGACCGCGCCTATAAGAAGCTTTGCCTTGGATAACGGCAGCCTGCTGTCTTCAAAGTGCTTGTCAGATGCAGATATCCAGTTATAAAGACCTATCACCGTAAACATTATCGCCGATATGAATGCGACGGAATAAACGTGCGGAGTCTGCGCACAGTAATAAGCTCCGGTGCCGAATGTAAATACGAGTACCAGGAGGAAATAGATACCGAGAGAGATCTCAGAATAAAATCTTCTGACAAGCTTATAGATAAGCATGAAGGAAAATATGATAAACACAACGCCCATGAGAAGCACCGGCACTGAATTATTAAGAGGCAGTCCGGTCAGTGCGACAAAAGGAAGATAGAAAATAAGTGTCGGAACGATCCCGTAATAGCTGTAATACTTGCCATCGAAGAATGCGAAGTCAAGTTTGAACGCCTCACCGGTCTCCCGGGCAAGCTTAAGCCTGGCGTTAAAGTCATAAGGGTTAGCCATCTCAGACAGATATTTCGGCGGTGTAAAATCCAGCCAGACGCGGCCGTTCAGGATCGATTCAGCCTGGTAGGTGTATATAGCTTCGACATGCCCTGCTCTGTAATGCTGCGTTATATCGTAGTTGAATGCGTAAACTATGAGCATCCACAGGCAGACTATTGCGGAAATACCCAGCAGCACATATATCTTGTTCCTGTCAGAGAGCTTCTTATCCCCGCCGCATAAAGACATCTTATAGATCTGAGATCCCGGTCTGAAGATCATGAAAAGCGATACTATAACGACCGCCAGGATAAATCTTAAGACATGAAAACGAAAAGGCCTTGTCTCATTAAGTCTTATTCCGATGTTTCCGGCATCAGGAACTTCACCCTTATCGAATTCGATCATGAGTTCTCTTACGTTTCCGTCAGGATAAATCCTTATATAACTACTCTCTTTTATCTGCGGAATTGCTTCGGTCACAGGGAGCTCGAGATCGGAATTTGCCTCGTCGTAGAGATGGATCTTTAAGTGGACTACCTGTTTGTTTATGCCGCTTTCCGAAAGATCGATATGAATATTTTTCACCGGCTCATTAATCTCCGGAACGGTGATGCAATTTCCGGTCTTTATACTGAGACAATCGATCTGCTTCTTGAAAAAGAGCGACTCCCAGAATCTGAAATTGAAAAAGAACACCTCGGCAATAAGCGGGATTATAAGGATGATTATTAAGGTTTTTGTTGTCTTACTCTTATTTATCATTCCTGTAAGTAATAAAGATAGAATGTTTCGCCCGTTATCGAATCCGATGTAACGTATATTTCTTTATTGCCTCTTATCGCGTAGATTGAAATCAGATATTTGCCCTTATATTCATCATGATTCGGAATATCCTGTATACAGGCGAGGACCTCGTCTTCATCAAATACATGATACAACGAATCGACAATATTTGCTTTATACCTGATATCATAAAGAGTTTTGTCGGTATAAGGTACTATTGTCTGTGCATAAATGCCCATGTCGACCAGAAGCAAATCTTCTTCAGGCAGATTCTCATTGATATATTCTGCCATCTCCTGTGCCGATGAATAATTATACCTGACATCTTTTATCACAGATAAGACCAATTCAACTATGCACATGTTCATTAGCATAGAGACTATAAATAGAGTATAAAAATACTTCTTTAGCTTTGAAGCGATCCCTGCATGATCTTCAAGCACCATTATCATAAAAAACAATATGCACATCGGGATCAACATCAGTCTCTGGAAAAAAACATAGGAATAAACCGTCTTATATACAAGGATCATAAAAAGATATGCAGTTCCGAGAATAACACATTCTTTCCAAATCGCGCCTTTACAAAATAACAGCAACACAAGGCTTAGCAAGATCAAAACGATCAATGAAATAATAACGTTATTCGTATATGTATCCTGGAAAACAGATAAGACTGTGCTTCTTTCTCCATATAAAGTCACTATCACAAAAATTGAAGATAGCATGATCAAAACAAAACCGGCCACGATACCCAGGAACTGCTTTTTACTGACCTTGCTCTTCCCAAACAACTTGAGAATGATCTCATAAATATTAAACGTAATGGTAATTCCTGCGACAAAACCCCACGCCATGGCATGCGTAAATACCAGCAGCGATACCATCAAACTGTATAAGACGGGGCGCTCATATCTGTTTTTATACATCACGCAGATGATCATTCCAAAAAACAGTATCAGACAATAATCCCTTGCTATGGATGAATACGTATAGACAAACGGGATTGTGAAAAGGGTCATCACCTTCACGATCTTATTGATTCCAGTCTTAAACAGAAAAAGCCATGCACTTACCGCTACAAGCAGGTAGCTGATCACATGCATCCAATAAGGTGACGCACCGGATTTGGCAAAAGGATAAATTATAAGATTCCAGAGTATTGGATGAGCTTCATACCGGCTGAATAATATCATCTCAGGGATAGACATCTCCTTAGTAATTAACCAGGCATGTATCTCATCTCTCCAGGGCTCATGAATAACTACAAGATAAGCATTTATGATAAGGAAAAGCACAAAAGAAATCGTGAGAACTGTTTTGTCTTTTGACAGTTTCATGCCGTATTTCCCCCATATTTATTATTTCTGAATAATTATACAAAAAACTGACATTCTTGCTCAACATTATTTCTTCAGCGACATGTCCAGCAAATGCACCTTAAGCACCTCCGACGTCGCAAATAACCGCCGGCGCCTTCGGATGGGTGTCTAATAATGACTTTTTTGTTCGCGACAAACTACAGCTTATCCTGATACATCAATCACTTAATTGATTCAGGCGATAAGATATCCATTTCCTTGCAGCAGCGGTCAACAAGCATAAAGTCGTTCATGCCATATCCGATGCCGCTGACGATGACAACGGTCTTTCCTTCCAGATAGATCCCCTGCTGCACAACGTTCTTTTCGCCGACGCCGAGATACAGCGTGTACTGATATTTATCTTTTCCTTCGGCGTGCTCTAAAACACCGAACTCATCTGCCAGCATCTGGTAAAACTCGGAAGCTTTCTTGCCGCTCTTAAAGGTGAACAGATAAGCATTTTCCCTCACGGCTTTTCCTTCGCCGTTGATCGCATTCGTGTACATAACGGCAGCAGACTGGATCTCGTGTTTGGGATATGTGTTGGATCTGTTATAGACGACATCGTAGATCTGCTGCGCGAGTTCCGTCTTTTCGGCATAGCAGAAAACCTGCTCGTTATAATCCTGCGTACCGCTGACATCATTTAAAATGCGGGAGAGATCTTCCGTCTGTTCAAGTCCGCACTCTTCTGCAACTTTGGTGACGTTATCGAGGGATAATCTTTTCGAACATGCTGTTCCGGCCAGCGCGAAAACAAGGACAAGTATCCCTGCAGCTGTCTTCTTTAACAAGTTCATCTGGCATCTCCCTCCGAACAGTGAATGCGGTGCCTTGCTGTTAACTCATGTATTCACAACCGGATTTTGTGGGACCGTCCATGCCTGATTCGTAGTGGGCGCGGAATTCCATGTTGATATCGCGGATCTCCTTCTTGCCGTCGATGTAATCCTGATACATCTCGACAAGGCCGGACATGCATCCGTCACAGGAACCGCTGATGTTCCCGATGGACTCGGCAACGATCTTCTCACGTTCTTCTCTGGTTGTGTCTTTGATCAAAATACTCATAAGGTGATTATACATTAAGTTTATTATGTTTGCTGACCATAACGCCTGAAATTTCCGGGTGTCATGCCCGTCATTTTCGAGAACTGCCTGATGAAATGCTCTGTGCTCTTATACCCGCACATCTCCGCAATTTCCGAGATAGATCTCGTCGTGTATTTGAGCCTGTCCTTCGCGAGCCTCACGCGCGCATTAATAACATCATCAATTGGACTGATCCCGAATGTCTCCTTATACAGAGTCTGAAACCTCGTGCGCCCCAGGTTGATGCGCTTGGTCATGGAATCGACGGTCCAGTCAAATTCCGGATGGAGCATCATCTCGCGCCTTAAAGCCGTCAGCTCGTGATGGTAGGGACTGCTCAATAAGTCAATGCTGTCGTCTGACAATTTCGCGAAAAGGATCTTAAATAAAGCGAGCATCTCCGGATCGTCTGTGTCCTTTTTCGCATTGCTCTCCCATGCTATGAGCTTGAAAAGATTATGCACGAAGTCCGGGTCAGCAGGCGAGAAAGGCACGTTTGTGACAGGAAAACTCTCAATAAATTCCTCATCGGTATCAAATCTTATCCAGTCATTCTTATAGGGCTCGCCGGGAAGGGAGCTGTAGTACTTGCGGTGCCCCGGAGTAAATAAAATAACGGACTTTGCGGGATAGTAGCGCAGTTCGTTATCGACCCAGAACAGAGCCGGCGTATGGGTAAAGAGCATCTGGTAACTTTCAAATCCGACCCTGCCCCTGTCGGTATCGTAGACCAGACCGTCTTCATGAAGATAACTGAAGCCCGAATAAAGAACATTGATCATATAATCAAAAGCCCTCCCTAAAAGACTGCACAAAAATGCAACATTTTTATACGATTTTCTACTATAAAGCGCGCTTTGTAAAGCCTCGAGTGAACAATATATCAATTTAACTGTACTAAAGTTCATTGTTGACCCGATACCAAAATGCTAAAGTATGCCGACTTTAAAGAAAGGGACCGGTAAAGCGGAAATGAGCACACTTGTACGTGACATGACAAAAGGTAATACAGTAAAGCTCCTTCTGGAGTTCTCATTACCCATGCTCGTCGGAAACATCTTCCAGCAGCTTTATAATCTTGCCGACTCCGCAATAGTAGGACGTGTTGTTGGACCTGATGCACTGGCAGCAGTAGGCTCTACCGGCTCCCTTTCTTTTTTATTCTTCTCATTCTGCATCGGAGTAGCTAACGGCGGCGGAATCACCGCTTCCAAATACTTCGGTGCCAAGGATGACCAGAGGGTCAAGAAGGTAATCGTAAACAGCGCTTACATGATGCTCGTCGCATCAGTCTTCATGGCAGTCTTGGGCTATGCAATGTCAGCATGGATCTTAAGGATCCTCGACACACCTTCAGACATCATCGCTTTATCAACACAGTACCTGAGGATAATGTGCCTGGGCATACCGCTCATCGGCATGTATAACTACGGCTCAGCAATGCTCCGCGCATTGGGCGATTCGATCACGCCTCTCGTATTCCTGCTTGTATCCTGCGGCCTTAACATCGGCCTCGATCTCCTGTTCGTAAATGTATTCGGATGGGGCGTTTTCGGAGCTGCAGTAGCAACACTCATCGCACAGTTCGTATCCGGTATCGGATGCCTCCTGTTCGCTTATCTTAAGAATGATTACTTCAAGATCAATAAGACTCTCCTTATCCCTGATGCAAAGATCATCAAAGAGTGCGCAAGAATGGGCTCCATGTTAGCTCTCCAGATGTCTCTCATCGCAGTATCCTGCATCGCTCTGCAGCGCTACGTCAACGGCTTCGGCTCCATGACGGTCGCAGCATTTACCGCAGTAGGAAGGATCGAGCAGATCGTCCAGCAGCCCTACGGGTCACTCAGCATGGCACTTTCCACACATGCCGGCCAGAACCTCGGAGCAAGAAACTACAAGCGCATCAAGGAAGGCTTTACAAAGGGCATGATCATCATGACGGTCTTCTCCCTTATCGTCCTTCCCCTTGCACAGATCGGCGGCGAGACAGTAATGAAGCTCTTCGTCGAAGATCCTGAGATCATCCATATGGGTGCAGCGGCACTCCGCATCACAAGCGCCTTCTACTTCGCACTCGGCACCATTTACGTATGCCGCGGCGTACTGAACGGCATCGGCGACGCAGGCTTCTCTTTGAGCAACGGCGTAGTCGAAGTCATCGGCAGAATTGGCTTCCCTCTCCTCCTTGGCCTGTTCCCTGCCTTAGGCGTATGGGGAATCTGGCTCGCAGCAGGACTCACCTGGTTCATCAGCGGTTTCTTCGCCCTCGTAAGATATATCACAAAGATCAGGAGCGCTTCATTCATCGCAGCAGCTTCTCCGGTAATATCAGAGCCTATCCGCCGCAGAGCAGGTGTATCAGCGCTCCACAGCAAAGCTTCATAACATTCCTTTATATAATTCAATCCCTACCCGAACAGCGCCTGCAAGTAATTTGCAGGCGTTGGCCGTTATTGGGCGCGAAAAAGGCGGCGCCTTCGCTGTTGAAGACACCGCCTGTTGTGATTTTAGATCGTGAGCTGTAACTTACGCTCTTAACGTGATGCCGTACTTCTCTTCAAGGTTCTTAAGGATCGAAGATACGAAGCCGTCGATGACCTCAGGCTTGAACTCCTCATCCTTAGGAGTGAAGACAACGCTGAATGCGAGGCTCTTCTTGTTCTCACCAAGCTGTGCGCCTTCGTAGATGTCGAAAAGCTCGATCTTTGTGATGTAATCGCAGGATGCTTCGATCTCCTTCTCTACTGTTGCGCATGTGACAGACTTGTCCATGACGAAGCAGAAGTCGCGCTTCTCTTCGAGGTACTTCGGAAGCGGGATGAACTTTCTTTCCTTGCCGTAGTACTTTGTGAGGGCGCGGAGGTCGATCTCTGCTACGTATGCGGGAACTCTCATGTCGAGCTCGTCGCAGATCTCATAGAGGACCTGGCCTAAGTAGCCTACCTCAACGCCGTCGCAGATGACCTTTGCGGTTCTGCCCGGGTGAAGGAATGTTTTCGAAGACTTCTCGTAATCGAACTTGATATCAAGTGCGGATGCGATGACATCGACGAGACCCTTTAACGAGTAGAAATCCTCATCGTCGCCGAAGACGCCGATCGAGATCGTCTCGCGCTCGTCAGGATATTCCGTAAGAGGCAGAGACTTAGGTAAGAACTTGTTGCCCATCTCGTAGATGCGGCCGGTTAAGATGCCGTTCTTCTGATTCCTTGCCATCGCCTTGATCATCTGGGGCGCTAACGTTGTGCGCATCAGTGAGAGGTCGATGTTGATGGGGTTCACGAGCTTGATCGCGAAGCGCTCGGGAGCATCTTCAGGGAGTCTCAAAAGATCGAAGTCTGAAGGTGAGAAGAATGAATAATGTACACCTTCAGAAGCGCCTGCTGCGCAGAGAGCGTTCTTGATCTTGAGCTCTGAATGCTGCTTCAGATTGTATCCGCCGGATGTGACCTTCGCTGTAGGAATGAATGTAGGCGTGATGTGATCGTAGCCGTACATACGGATGACTTCTTCAGCAACATCCTGATAGGACTCCATGTCGACACGGTAGCCGGGGATATAGATCGTAAGCTCGTCGCCGTTAAGTTCAGGTGCGAAGTTAAGGCCTGTAAGGATGCGTACGATATCCTCATCGGGAACCTTGATTCCGAGAACGCCGTTAACGCGCGCAACGCTTACGGTAAGCTTTCTGGGCTCAACGGAATTGCCTGTATTAACATCGAAAGATGTCTTGGAGACCTTGCCGCAGCCGAGTTCTTCGATAAGGTGAAGGGCTCTCTTCATTGCCATAACTGTCGTGTACTCGTCGACACCCTTGGAGAATCTCATTGAGGAATCAGATACCTGGCCCAAAGCCTTGGAACTCTTACGGATGTTGTCGTGAGCGAACTTTGCTGCTTCGAACATGACTGCAGTAGTTGTATCGAGGATCTCAGAATTGAGACCGCCCATAATGCCTGCAAGTGCAACGGGCTTAACGCCGTCGCAGATGACGAGGTTATCAGATGTAAGAGAGAATTCCTTCTCATCCAGAGTAACGATCTTCTCGCCGTTCTCAGCGCGGCGCACGTGGATCTCTCCGCCTTCGAGATAAGAATAGTCGAAAGCGTGCATCGGCTGGCCGAGCTCATAGAGAACGTAGTTTGTGATATCAACTACGTTGGAGATTGCAGAGCAGCCGACAAGAGCCAGACGGCGCTTCATCCAGAGAGGTGACTCGCCGATCGTAACGTCGGATACATAGTGACCGATGTATCTCGGGCAGAGGTCAGGAGCAGATACGCGGATGTTGAAGTCAATTGCAACATCGCTCTCCGTGTAATCCAGAGCAGGTTCCTTAACGGGCTTGCCGAGTACTGCGGCAACCTCTCTTGCGATACCGAAGATCGACTGGCAGTCAGGTCTGTTTGCCGTGATCGAGACGTCGAAAATATAATCATCGAGGCCTAAGATAGGCTTTACGTCCGCGCCCGGAACAGCATCATCAGGAAGGACGAGAAGTCCGTTATATCCTGCACCGGGGAACATGTCCTCAGTAACGCCGATCTCAACGCCGGAGCAGAGCATGCCGTATGAATCGTAGCCGCGGAGCTTGCCCTGGCCGATCGTCATGACACCTTCAACTGTGACATGGTCTTTAGCGGTAGCGTAAACCTGTGCGCCTATAAGAGCGAGCGGATACTTGCCGCCTGCCTTTACGTTGTCGGCACCGCAGCAGATCTGGAGCACGCCGTTCTCACCTGCATCAACTGTGCAGAGATGAAGATGTGTGCCTTCGATAACTTCGCAGGTCTTGACTTCACCTACGACAACCTTGCTGATGTCCTTGCCTACTTCGTACTTTTCCTCTACTTCGAAGCCGCAGCTGAAGAGTTTTTCTTCGAGCACGTCCGGAGTAACGTCAATATCTACATAATCTTTAAGCCAGCTTAATGGTACTAACATAGTATTTGCCTCCTTTAACCTTAGTCATCGATCTGTTCAAGTACGCGGAGATCAGACTCGAATAAGAGCTTGATGTTGTTGATGCCGTACTTGAGCATGGCAATACGATCGATACCGATACCGAAAGCCAGACCGCTGTATTTGTCGCTGTCGATGCCGCAGCCTTCAAGAACCTTCTTGTTGACTACGCCTGCACCAAGAACTTCGATCCAGCCTGTTCCCTTGCAGAGCTTGCATCCCTTGCCGCCACACTGGAAGCAGGATACGTCAACCTCAACAGAGGGCTCCGTGAAAGGGAAGTATGAAGGCCTGAGTCTTGTTCTTGTCTCTTCACCGAAGATCTTCTTTACGAAAACGTCAAGCATGCCCTGGAGGTCGCAGAGTGTGATGCCTTCATCAACTACAAGTCCTTCCATCTGGGAGAACATAGGAGAGTGTGTGGCGTCGTCATCTGAACGGAAAACCTTACCGGGTGAGATGATCTTTATAGGCGGCTGCTGTGATTCCATAACGTGAACCTGGCCTGCTGAGGTCTGGGTTCTAAGAAGGAACTCAGGGCTTAAATAAAAAGTATCCTGCATGTCGCGTGAAGGATGGTCCTTCGGGATATTCAGAGCCGTGAAGTTATAGTGATCTGTCTCGATCTCGTTGCCTTCATAGACAGAGAAGCCCATGGAACCGAAGATATCTACGATCTGGTTTCTGACCTGGGTATTCGGATGGAGATAGCCCTTCTTGAGCTTCTTTGAAGGAAGAGTTACGTCGATCGTCTCAGCCTCGTAACGTGCCTTCTGCTCAGCAGCCTTGAATTCTGCATCCAGAGCATCGAACTTCTCTGTTGCCCAGTTCCTGATCTCGTTGACCATCTTGCCGTACTCGGCCTTCTGTTCCTTCGGGATCTTGCCCATCTCCTTCATGAGGGAACCGATCTTACCTTCCTTGGAGTCCATAACGCTCTTCTTGTACTCGAAGATTCCCTTTGAACTCGTAATTCCTGCCAGATCAGCTTCGATCTGACTCTTGATAGCGGATAACTTCTCACTTAATTCACTAAGTTCAGCCATGCTTTCCTCCTTTTTTGACGGGGTCTGACCCCATCAAATCTCTTTGCCTGAGCAAATAAAAAGCCCACGGCAATTATTCATTGCCATGGGACGAATTAGCGTTTATATTTGCACCTTCGCGGTACCACCCATGTTCGAAAAGCAGTAATTTCAGCTTTCCGCTCTTATAGTTGCTGCCGTGATGCCGCAGCCCGCATCTGCTTAGTCAGCAAAAGCCGTTTCCGTCAGAATGCTCCGGTGTTGAAATTCATCTTGGTACCCTTAGTATCGTGCTCTCAGCCGGTGACACGACTCTCTGTTACTGTCTGTAAAAAGACTACTTACGCACCTTCATTGCAGGACTTATTTATAATATGGAGTCCGGAAAAAGTCAAGCGCGGCAAGGGAAACGCCAAAAATTAACCCAAGCAGCGAAAAACTGCTTGGGTTAACAATATTCAATTGCTTATCCCGCTTGTGAAGAGAGTTGCGTTGATAATCAGGAAAATAGAATTCCCGGTTGCGAAGAAGGATTGATTCGGGATAAGCAGATTGAACTGCAAATCACGCGCTCTTAAGGAACTGCTTAACAGCGCTCACGAGATCATCCGGCAGCTGGTTCTGGGGTGCATGGCCGCAGCCTTCCATGATGTACATGGCCTTTTTCGGAGCCTCGATACTCTCGTAATACTCCTTGACCATAGTCCAAGGGCAGGTCCAGTCCGCAGAGCCTGATATGTACATTACAGGAACCTCATAGCTCTTGTAGTGCTCGTTTATATCAAAACCCATAAGATCAGCCAGAAGTTCTCCCTGAGAAGCCTCAAAACCGGGGTTGCCTAACATCATGGAATACTCGAAAAGAGTCCACCTGACATCATCGACTCCGAGATAAGGAGAGCAGACAAAGTCTGCGTATGAGAATGCCTGTGGCACGGTCTCCTGATGGTAAACCGAAGTAGCCCGGCGGAGAGGTTGCATGTTAACGACATTGGGATCTTCACAGAATGCCTTATAGACTTTCTCGAGTTCGGTTGTGTCGTCACCCTTGGCCTTAGCCTGGGCGAGAGCATCTTCATATGCGTAGTGCTCGCTCGCAAAGTTCTTAAAGCTTACTACCTGGCCGATGCTGATAAATGCGGTAACCTTTTCCGGATGAGCCGAGACATATGTGCTTCCAAGGACAGTGCCGTAAGAATGACCCATTATGACAACCTTGTCCTGATTAAATCTGCCGCAAAGATAATCAACGAGTGAATCAATGTCTTCCTGCTGGCTCTGCGGTGTGGGAAGCGTCGTGTTGCCCTTCTCTTTATTTCTGTAGTAGGATCTGCCGCAGCCGCTCTCATCCCAGATGGCAATAGTATATTCATCCGTCAGACCGTCAAAGCATAAATAATCCGCATAACCGGCAGGTTCTCCGGGACCCCCGTGTAAGGACAGGATGACGGGATTGTTCTGATCCTTTCCGATAAGGCGGACGAAGCCGTCACCGTTCTTGAGAGGAACATAGAGCTCCTCATTGATTCCGTCCTTGAATTCAAAGGCGCGCCTGATCTCATTGATATTACGTCCTGTGATGGCGTAGATAAAGAATCCGAAAACAACGACCAGGAGCAGTATGACAACAGCTTTCAAGATGCCGAGAATGATCCTTACGGGAAGCTTCTTCTTAGGCTTTTTGCCCCATGCTTCATTGCGGTGCGCAATGTGGATCCCGATGTGGCCGATGCCCAGGATGATGGAGCCTAAGATCATGATGATGTTGCCGCCGTAGATACCAAGCAGGAAGAATGCGACAACGGGAAGAGACGCGCCCGGCACTGCAATTCCGAACATGTTCCTGTAGAAATCCTTCATGGTCTTTTCAGATTTGAAGTAACGGATCCAGAAGATCTCATATATCACCATGCAAAGGAAAGATAAGAGGAGCACAACGCTCCAGAATGTGATCTTGTGAATATTGAAGTTCGAGAAGATAAGCGCTGCGGGTGTTACGATGAACTGTCCCACACGTTCAAATGCGAGAAGCACTTTATTCTCCTTTTTTGCGTACTCCTCATAATCTTTGGGCTTGTTCTTCATCCAGATAAAATTCGGAACGAAGAGCATGACAAGCCAGATAAGTCCGATATAAGAAAAACCTAATTGCATATTTTTATCCCCCTTGATCAATCAATGTGTTTTTCCCTGTAATGACCGCGATAATACCCCAGGCCGCCAATCTCCTGGCGCCGGGCTAAAGCATACTCAACTTGTGCTTTGTGGATCTTTAGAGGTCCTTATACATCAGGATCTCATCGTGGAACGAACCGTCGTCAAACTTAAGTGCATTGTGACGGCGTCCGGTCTCGATGAAACCGCACTTTTTGTAAAGCGCTATCGCCTGCTCATTCTCTGCGACGACCTCAAGATCTAACTGTTTCCAGCCGATCTGACCGGCAAGCTCAGACATGTAATCTATCATGGCTGTGCCGATACCTAAGCCCCAGAACTCTTCGTAGAGTGCGACCGCAAGTGAGCAGCGGTGCCGGATCTTCCTCTTGTCACCTATGCCGTTGACACTGCCGTTGCCGGCTACCTTGCCGTCAACTACAGCGATCATCATGATGGCATAAGGATTCTCAAGAAGATTCCCAAGGATCTCTTTCTCGCTCTCAAGCGTGAACTTGACTTCGTCCGGATACCGCAGGAGATATTCAGTCTCAGCGGAAGTCTTCCGGAGATAGTCGAGCATCTCCTGCGCGTACTCAGGCGAGTTCGGCTTGAGCACGCACGTCCTGCCATCTTTTAGCAGGCTCTTCCTTTCTTCGAATTTCATTCCTAAGTCCCCCTGTATTTATTTGACCGACAGGTCGATCAACCGTCTTATATGTATCTCGACCGCATCAAAACATGCGACCGGGCAATTATCCTGATTAAGTATCAGCGGCAGCTCCGTGCATCCCAATATGACGCCCTCAATGCCGTTTTCTTCCTTCATTCTGTTAATTACATCCTGAAGTTCTTTAAGCGTGGACTCTTTGACGATGCCCTTTTCGAGCTCTTCGAAGATCCTTTTTGCAACGAGCCTTCTGTCTTCTTCTGAAGGCACGAAAACCTCGATCCCGGCTTCTCTTAAATCCTTCTTCATATAATCTTTTTCCATCGTGAAAATGGTACCGAGAAGCCCTATACGCTTGATCCCTTTGGCTTGAACTTCTTCACAGACAGCCTTGGGTATGCTTACGATCGGCTTATTGAATCTTGCAGCGAGCTCATCATATACGACATGCATCGTGACTGCGGTAAGGGATATGACCTCCGAACCGCCTTTATCAAGGCATTCCAGCTTCTCATAAAGATAATCCGCAAGGAGGCCGAACTCGCCTTCTGTCACGTAGTTCCATGCTCTTGTAAAATTAACACTTTCGATCGCGATGTCAGGCATAGCCTCGCCGCCCGTGATGCGGTCGATCTCAGTGTTTAAGATCTTGTAGTACATCAAAGTCGACTCGGGACCTGTCCCGCCGACTAATCCAATCTTCTTCATTCGCTACAATCCCCTGATTTATTGGTTTTCAGAATTATAGCACTGAACTATGTACTTTCTGTGTTCGCCTGAAAATTCTTACACTTTTAAATTTATATAGTTCGCAGTAACTCTTCCGTCAGAGCCTAGAATAAACTTTGATACGGAGCCCGAACGCCCGCTGAAGCGCGCTTTGCTTAAGTCTTCGAATTCGAATCCCATGATCATCGCCTGCAGAAAACCTAATGTGCATCCGTGGGATACGATAAGGATCTTCTCATCGGGATCTGAGATGATCTTCTCATAAAAGGGCTTTATCCTGTTCCACAGATCCCTGTCGGATTCAGCATCATCGAAAGGCCTGTAATCAGGATCGTAGCCTTCTCCGGGCTTGATCTTGTGCTCGTCAAACCAGTCCCAGGGCTTGCCGTTGCCCGCGCCTGCATTGACTTCTCTTATCAGTTCGGAGATCACAGGCGTCAGATGAAGAGTCTTATTGATCTCTTCTGCTGTCTGGAAAGCACGCGCGAGGTCAGAAGTATACATGACAATGCCGTCGGCACAGCCTTCGCCTAAAAGCCATTTACCGATCTCAAAGGCCTGATTTCTGCCGTTTTCCGTGAGCTGCCAATTGCCCCAGGCACCTGCGTGCCCGTTCAAGTGATGTTCAGATTCAGTGTGCTGAACGGTGATAATGGTCTTCTTCATTTATTCTTACCCCCATGCCGGATGCCGCCTGCGTCCGACAGAGATATTATATAGCATCTTCTCAATTCGTATTATGTTCTTTCTTAAAATGCTGTTACATTCGTGCAAATTATTAATTGATACTAACTGCCCCTATTCATATAATTTCGAAGTTTGAATTTATCAGAAGAATAAGAGGGTCTGTTATGAACGAATTTAAACCGAAGCTTTTTTCAGTAATGAAGAACTATTCCGGTTCCCAGCTCGTAAAGGATATCGTAGCGGGAATCATCGTAGCAATCATCGCTCTGCCTTTATCCATTGCACTTGCGATCGCATCAGGAGTCGGTCCTGAGGCAGGTATCTACACCGCGATCGTCGCAGGATTCATCGTATCTTTCTTAGGCGGAAGCAGAGTCCAGATCGCAGGCCCTACGGCTGCTTTTGCAACCATCGTCGCAGGCATCGTCATGAAGGACGGCAGAGAAGGCCTCATGATCGCAACGATCATGGCAGGCATCCTCCTCATCATCATGGGCATCTGCAGATTCGGAAGCCTTCTTAAATATATCCCCGACCCTATCACAACAGGTTTTACCGCAGGTATCGCAGTCACCCTCTTCATCGGCCAGATCAAGGACTTCACCGGCATCTCATACCTGAACGGCGAGAAGCCCATCGAGACAGGCGAGAAAGTAATGGCCCTCATAAACAATGCCGTAACCCTCAACTGGCAGGCAGTCATGGTAGGCGCTATCGCCCTCGTCATCCTCATCGTATGGCCCATCTTCTTCAAGAAGATCCCCGGATCTTTCATCGCAGTAATCGTCACTGCAGTTATCGTTGAGGTATTCCATTTAGACGTTAATACTATCGGAAAGCAGTTTGCAGATATCCCTGCAGGTCTTCCTCCGTTCAGCGTTGACTTTACGATGTTCACTTTCGAGAACATCAGAGGACAGCTCACAAACGCCGTAACCATAGCATTCCTTGCAGGCGTTGAGTCACTCCTTTCTGCTGTCGTTGCAGACTCCATGATCGGCTCCAAGCACAGACCTAACGCAGAGCTCGTTGCACAGGGCTTGGGCAACATGGCATCCGCATGCTTCGGCGGTATCCCTGCAACAGGCGCAATCGCAAGAACTGCAGCCAACATCAAGAACGGCGGTAAGACACCTATCGCCGGCATGGTTCATGCCGTAACACTTCTTGTCGTAGTCGTATTCCTCATGCCCTACGCCAAGCTCATTCCCATGCCCTGCATCGCGGCTATTCTTTTCCAGGTCGCATATAACATGAGCGGCTGGAGAAGATTTGTTAAGCTCGTTAAGAGCTCACCCAAGAGCGACATCGTTGTCCTCCTTATCACTTTCGCTCTCACTGTTATATTCGATCTCGTCGTAGCTATCGAAGTAGGCGTTATCCTTGCAGCAGTTCTCTTCATGAAGAGAATGAGCGAGGTTACACAGGTTGAAGGCTGGAAGGATTTCGATCCCGAGAACGATCCTGACAGCATCGACTTAAGAGAGCTTCCTGAACACACGCTCGTATATGAGATCAACGGACCCATGTTCTTTGCTACAGCCGGCAAGATCTTGCAGATCTCGCCCAAGGAAGGCACAAAGGCTCTGGTACTCCGTATGAGAAGCGTAAGCACGATCGATGCGACAGCCATGAAGAATCTTGAGATCCTTTTCGAAGACTGCAAGACAAGAGGCGTCCAGCTCATCATGTCACACGTAAACGAGCAGCCCATGAAGGTCATCCGGAAGGCAGGCTTCTACGACAAGCTCGGAGAAGAGAACTTCTGCGCACACATAGACGACGCTCTTGCCAGAGCCCAGAAGGTCGCAGCTCCCGCACAGCAATAATTGACACCCGTTCCTTTTGCTTTAAACTATTATTTGTAGGATTTTTTTTTCGAATAGTTTTGCAAAAGGAATAAGGGAAAATGGCAACTCTATGTAAAAACTGCAGCCACGCACTGGTATTTGATCCGGAAACACAAAAGCTGGAATGTTCTTACTGCGGAAGTTCATTCAGCGCTGAAGAAGTCGAATCGGAATCCAAGAAGTACAGACAGGACTTACAGGCCGAGTCTATGGATACGGTCTATGGTGAGAACGACAGCAAGTACATGGACTGTTATGTCTACACATGTGCTGAGTGCGGCGGCGAGATCATCATCAACGGAAGCGAATCTTCAACGAACTGCATCTACTGCGGCAACCCCAACGTTGTTTTCAGCAGGATCGCCAGACAGAAGTGCCCTGACTATATCCTGCCTTTCAGCATCTCGAAGGATAAGGCAGTCTCTATGGTCCGCGAGCGTCTTAAGAAAGGCATCTTCGTTCCAAGAAAGATCAAAAAGATCAAGATCGACTGCGTCAGAGGTATCTATCTGCCCTACTGGCTCGTAAATGCCGAATTCTCTGGTGCAGTCGTTCTCAGCGGCCAGGTCAACGAAGGCAAACATACCCGCACGTATTATTTCGGACGCGCCGGAGATATGAATGTCAAGAATCTCCCGATCGATGCCTCGAAAATGGTCTCCGATGAGAGCACAGCAAGACTTGAGCCCTTCAGCATGTCACTCCTTAAGCCTTTTGACGAAGACTATCTCGCGGGCTTCTATTCGAATGTAACGGATATCACATACAGTGATCTGAGATCATCAGCTCTTACCAGGGCTAAGGAATATTTCGAAGATGAAGCGATCCACGACTGCGTTGTTGAGAACCCGAAGATCATTAGATCGAACCCTTCAATAAAGCTCAATAACGACTTGATCTATGCCATGCTTCCCGCGTGGTTCATATCATTCAAATACAAGAAAAAGCATCATACGATACTTATTAACGGCGACACCGGCAAAGTCGTGTGCGGAATCCCATGGAATAAGATCCTGTTCTATTCGCTTCTGATAGGACTCGGCATCCTTATAACGGCCGCAGCTTTCTTTGTATTTAGATATACCCTTCCATTCTTCCTGGCGGCAGGGGGCAGTTCACGTTCAAGCAGCAACAGAGGAAAGCTGATAGCCTTTCTCATCGCAGGCATAATCGCACTGTTCACGACGGGTATAAGAAAAGTCGTAAAAGTAATCAAGAACATAAAGCTTACTCAGGACAGAGATACGTTCAACTTCATGAAGAAGAGACAGGGGTGATCAAATGGGCATATATATTATTGATTTAATTGCACTCCTGTTTGCCATCGGTGTTGGCTTTGGCTTATCCTGCTGGATCTTGGGAACGCTTCTCGAAAATTCCAACAGCTTCGGTGACAACAAAGGCGACAAACGCTACTACAAAGCCTATGCCAAATTTTCCACAAGAAATGACCGGCTGAACACTGCCGAGTGCAATCATTTCTGCTACTCATACGGAAAGGATATCAGCAAAGACAGCGATGGCCCTGATGGTAAAGAACCCGTAAGAAAACTCACTGACGAAGAGATCGCAAGATATGATCACATCTCTGTCGAGGAAGCAGCCAGGAAGCATGAAGAACGCATCAAAGATCTCGAAGAAAGCTTCAATCTCTGGGAAAGCAAAAATCCCAAGGGAAGTCTCTCAGGTGTATTTGCCAGACTTGATGAAGAGGAACAGAAATACAACCAAAAGGGCAAAAAAGGCGTCTCCAGAAGGTGAGATGCCTTTTTATTTAACGATATTCTTGACCCAGACGCCCGACCTTACGAAGAAGTAAGCTATAAGGCACTTAACGACTTCCATTCCGCGTACGATGGCTATCATCCAGGATACCGAAATGCCTGTATATCTGCTGAGATAATATGCCAGCGGAACTACGAGCACCCATGTATATACGCTGTCGAAGATGACCGTGATGACCGTGTTGCCGCCTGATCTCATGATGAAGTATGAAGCGTGCGTATAAGCGCAGAACGGCATCATCACGGCAGCGATCAGGATGAAGTTCGATGCCAGGTGACGGATATAATCCGTAGTGTTATAGAGCAGCGGGAACACAGGAGCAAGGCCGACCATTATGGCTGCGAAAACTATTCCGCATACTACTGTGAATCTTCGCATTGCATAGGCCTTCTTCTTGGCGCCTTCGAGTTCGCCCGCACCAAGGATGTGACCCATCATGATGCCTACGGCTTCACCCATTGCAAGGAACGCCACGCCCATGAGATTCCAGAGGGTGGATTCGATGTTGATCGCAGCTACCGATACAAGGCTCCTGTATGAATAACACTGGTTGACGGTGGTCATTCCCAAAGACCATAAAGTCTCGTTAGCCATGAGGGGCAGCGCCTTTAAGAAGAACTTCAGTGCCAGTTCCTTCGGCACCGTGAAGTTCGTGAATGCGCCCTTTATGAACGGGAAGAGCCCGGAGTTCTTTCCGGTATAGATGACGAGGATACCGAGCTCTACGAATCTTGAGATAACCGTTGCTATAGCGGCACCGACAGCACCTAATGCAGGAAGTCCGAAGTGTCCGTAGATCAAAAGCCAGTTGCCGGCAAGGTTAACGAGGATCGCTGCAAGTGAAGCGAACATCGGAACCTTGGTAGAGCCTAAGTCTCTTAATGTTCCGGCATAAGCCTGAGTGATTCCGATCGGGATAAGGCTTATGAGGATAACGTGCATATAGTCGACACCGATCTGAAGAGTCTCAGCCGCATCGGCAGGATTGCCCTCACCGAGAAGGAAAAGGTTGATGAGATTGGGCGCCCAGATAAGAAGGATCACGGTGCATACCGCTGAAAGGATCGTGTTGAATACGATCTTAAAGCGGAATGTATAACGGATGCCCTCCGTATCGTCATTGCCCTTAAACTGGGCAGTGAATATGCCGACACCGGCAGTGGCGCCGAAGATGACAAGGTAGAAGACGAATATCAGCTGGTTCGCGATAGCAACGCCTGAGAGCGCATTGGTACCGACCCTCCCGATCATGAGATTATCGAGAAGGTTAACGAAGTTCGAGATGCCGTTCTGGATCATCATCGGAATGGCGATCAGAAGGAGCTTCTTGATATAGGATCTGTCTTCCTTAGTACCTGTCATTTTACCTTTTGTATTTGTTCCTTATTTTGTCGGTTCGAGAATTTTAGCAAAAGAGCATTAAGTAAACAAGTCCGATAATAGGACAAATATGTTATTTTTAGGGCTTTTCAGGGCATTTTTCAGAGTGGCGTATAATTGGTTTAAAAGTTTTTTTGAGAAATTTTCGAAAAAATGTGTGAAACGCGAGAGTCTCATTCGTCTTATAGGTGAGATCTCAAATAACACACAAGGAAGGTTAGCTAAATGAACAATGAAGCAGTGTTGAGACTATTTGATACATATGCTTATGACGGTTTCTGGGCCAAGACAACAGACTCCGACGGCAACGACGTTTACAAGGCATCCTGGTTAGGACCCGAGCCCGAGATGAAGATCGAACCTTCTGACAGAGCACGCTTTGCTAACTACACACTCACTTACGATGCAGTTAACCAGGTCGTTGTCTGCACAGTAGAAGCAGGCGGCGGAATCGGTTAATATTCTTAGTTTTCATAGTGCCCCATAACAAAGGAGGCTGTCTTATCACAAGGCAGCCTTCTTTTTTGGTTGAGTTCCCCTCAACTGCCCGTTGTTTGAAATTCCGCAGGAACAGAAATACCATATGCTTATAGTTGCATGCAGCGCACTTTCGAAAAAGGAGCAACGCAAATGGGAAACACGATTGGAACCAACATCAAGACATTCAGAAAGAATAAGGGCTTTACGCAGGAGGAACTGGCTGACCTCCTGAACGTCACGCCGCAGGCTGTAAGCAAGTGGGAATCGGAAAACGGGCTTCCCGACACATCGATGCTGATCCCTCTGGCGCAGATCCTCGGCGTAAGCACTGACGCGCTTCTGGGATACGATTCGCTTTCCGAGAATGAAGAGATAATCGCAAGAGTCAAAGAGACCGTAAACGGCATGAAGAACAGCGACGAAGGCAGAGCCCAAAAGGCCCTCCGCATTGCTGAATATCTCTCTACTGAGACGACGCTTAATCCCGGGTGTTTTGAGATCATAAAGGATTATGCGAAAGAGACCGCTAACCTCAGCATGTATGCAGATCCGGTGCTCGAGAACTGCTTCCCTGATGATCAGGAAAGGATCTATAAGATCTATAAGGATGCCATAAGGAAAGGCGCTTATCTCATCGGTCACTGCAATGACAGGAATCTTGTTGAGGTTACCCATTATGCGGTCGCATGGATCTACATCCACATGAAGGACTTCGACAATGCAAGGGCTCATATCAATGTGCTGCCGAGCATCAAGACCGGTGCGATCGCAGAGAAGATAGCCATGGAGCTTACCTTTTTCGAGAGCGGCTTTGAGAAGATGAAGGACGATATTGCTGACAGTTCGGTCCTGCTCTTTGATGCGGTCGCAAGCTTTCTTAACACGATCGCACAGGACTACGGCTGGTACGGCGCAAAGGACGAGGCACTTGAAGTCATCGGATGGTGCGAAGGGATAATCAAGGCATATGCATCAAGAAAGGACACCGTCGATATGAACCACTATCTGAGGATCAGGAGGAGCCTTGCGTTCTTCAAGCTCGTCGCGGTAAAAAGATCGGGCGATGACGAAGGCGCGATAAAACTCTATAACGACTTTAATGAAGAGATCAACATGGAAGACCTGACGGATGAACAGAAAAAGACCGTTATGGATCTTCTGAATAACGACATCTCCCATTACAGACAATACACTTAAGAACAGCAGCAGCTCCATAACAAAACCCCCGTGTCCTGTGATCTTGGAACGGGGGTTTTAATATGCACTTTTAAGTTCAGCTTCTGCCCTTCTTCTTCGCTTTCTTCTCGAGATACATCGCCTTGTCAGCCTTCTTCATTGATTCGGCGACGCCGTGCCAGTCCTGGACCTCACACGTTCCGATACTCGCGGAGAGCTCGAAAGGATATTTGCCTGACAGGTTGACCTGCCTTATGTTGTTGCGTACGTTACGGATAAACTTTCCTACTCTTCCGGGCTCCGAGATAACAAGGACTGCTTCGAATTCATCGCCGCCCATTCTTGCTACGAACTCACCCTTGTTAAGTGATTTATCGATGCACTGGGCAGTCTCCTTGATCGCGTCATCACCGGCATTATGGCCGTATGTGTCGTTGATGATCTTTAAGTCATCCATGTCGATGGAGACTACGGCAATCTCTTTGATCATCTTGCCGTCCTTATCGAATTTCTCGGAGATCTTCTTTTCGAATCCGCGCCTGTTGAGCGTCTCGGTGAGAGGATCCGTGATATAAAGCGTCATGACGTCGGAGATACCGAAGAGCTTCTCGTAAAGCTCGAATTTATTCATGTTCGCGGCTACCTGCATAAGCAGATATTCGACTTTGAAGTTGATAAAGTTCGGCATGTCTGTATTAAATACCGCGACGAGATAACCGTAGATCTCGTTCTTATATGCAAGCGGGAAATGAACTCTCATGCCGTGCTTGTCGTCTTCGAATCCGTCAGGGAATACCCTGTCACTCGGATATGAGATGCTGCAGACCTTATTGTCACCTCTGTTGGTAAAATATCCGACAAGCTCGCGGTTCTCTTCCCTGTATCTGCAAATGTAGCAGGACTTCATGCTGTCTATCGTCTTGAACTGTTCGAGCGTAAGTTCCTTGCCTGAGTCTTTTGTGAGGGCGCCCTCGAAAAGATCACCGATTACAACATAATCTCTCATGTTCTCGGTGTTGATCGATATTGTCGCGGTAAGATCCAGAAGTTCAGAGAAGATATCTCTTTCAACAAACAGGTCATTCGTACTCTCGCGCAGGATCAGGGTGCCCGGAACGTAGATATTCAGATCAGGCTTCTTGCCTGCGATAACATCCTCAAGGACCTCTATCGCGGTATCCACAAAGACTGCGTTGGAGATCTCGATCGTGGTTATGGACGGAATATGATCTGCCGCACCCTGTGCATTATCAACGCCGCTGATCATGACATCCTGTGGTACCGTATAACCTCTCTTGCGGAGCTCGTTGCAGAGCGCGATCGCTTCGTAGTCATTCGAACAGATTATCGCTTCAGGGAGCTTGCCGTTCTTCTTGATGAAGAAATCAGCCATCTCAGGGCCCTGGTCGGACCAGTAATTGCCGTGGAAGATCTTCTTGTCTGATAACTTCTTGCCTGCTTCACGCATGGCATCTTCGAATCCCAGTCTTCTCTCAATTGAGTCGTCTAAGTCATCTCTGCCCGTTACGAATCCGATATCATTTGACTTACACTTCTCGATAACGTGCTTTGCGATATCGTGCATCAACGCTCTGTTGTCCGGAACTACATTATAAAAACCGGAGATCTCTGCTCTTATGCAGACGACCGGCGGAGCATCGTTATCGGCCAAAAGATCTTCTACCAGATCTTTTGCTACACCTTCATGGATAAGCGTGTCGTAGCATAAGATCACACCGTCGTATTCATGGACATTCGGCAGGGACAATATGCTCTTGTAACCGATGACGTGGAGAGGGTTTTTTGTAGGCATGGAACAGATTCCGAAAACATCGATCCGGTAGCCCTTTTCGCGGGCATAGAAATCGAGTTGCTTAAGGATACCCATAGCAAAGTCTCTGTACATGTCGCCGATAAAAACACAAATTTTCATGACACTATTATACTAGGCGTTTCCGGGCCTGAAAAGACGATATTAACTGCCTTAGAGGGCTTTTTGAGGCTCTCTCCTAACTGCGATTATACTCCGATAGTGTTCCGCAGCAAACAATAAATCGGAAATATAAATCCGATTTTTGATGTTTTTGTCAAACATTGATGATAATATAATCCTAATTCTTTAAGGGAGGATTAAGAATATGTTCTGTAACAAGTGTGGAAATGAATTGACGACTGATTCAGATTTCTGCAATAAGTGCGGTGCGCCGATCGAGAGGTTCGCTGACGAACCCGAGATGACTTTGGAAGAAAGCATCGCTTTTGCGGAAAAGTTCAAGACCAGGTATACAACTATAGAGAGGCTTGAACATGAGATCGCTGATAACGAAGCAACCATTGCAAGGCCGGTAAGACAGACTGCCGGGCAGTATTCGTTCTTCAGATTCTACTGGAAGTATCTGATATTCGCAGTAGTAAGCTTCTTCGCATGCGATTTGTTTGCACTTATCTTCTCATCCAGCGAGGGTGCTCTCTATTTCTTCTTTGCCATGATGTTTATTTCACCGATCGTGATCCTGATCGTAGGCGCCGTCAGAGCCGGAAACAGGCGTATTGAGGAGAACAATGCCATATTAAGCGGCAACCAAAGAGCTTTGCAGCAAAGGAAAGACCTGATCGAGAGGACCTCTTCGCTTAAGAAGGATCTTGCTTCCCACAAGAGGGCGCTCGAAAAGGACGAATACCAGATCCCTACATCTTTAAGGAAAGCTTCTTCAATGACGCAGATATTAATGCTCCTTAGGTCAGGAAAAGCATCCAATCTGACTGATGCTTACAGGATCCTGGGAAAATAATCTCCTGACAGTTTCTTCGACACTTCTGACCGCTCCGCTTGTCTCCGTCACCGGATAATCAAGCGGGGCGATCTTATTGTTTGTTCTGACAAAGATGATAATATGTACCTGAGTTCTTATGGGGAGAAACCAGGAAATGTCTTTTTGCAGAAAATGCGGTATCAAATTAAAGGCCGATGCTCTCTATTGCAACAAGTGCGGCTGCAAGATAGAAACGGATTTACCAATACCCGATCTGTCTTTGAAAGAGAGTTTAGATCTTGTGGAAACGCTTCTGGCAAAGTACACGGAAATAGAAGATCTCGAAAGCGAGGTCGGCGGCTGTGAGATTAAACTCTCACATCCTTTAGTTCATGGCAGGACTGCTTCCGGCATGTTCCATTATTTCTGGAGCTTTCTGTTAGCATCAGGTATTGCTGCTGTTGTTTGTTTCTTTCTGTGGTTAGCCAACTGCATCAGCATTTACAACACTTTCCCATGGCCGGAAGTCCTTAATTTCTTTTATTCCATCATTCCACTCGGAATCTTCATCTTCGGATTGGTCTATTCGATCAGAAAAAGCAGAGCTGAATATAATGCCTTGATCGAGTTAACCAATAAGGAACTGCAAGACCGGGCTGATCTTAAAAAGAAATACCGGGAGCTCGAAAACCGCCTTGTTGATTGCAGATCAGAACTCATAAAGCTTGACAGAAATATTCCTGAAGAGTACAGAAATACTCATTCCATGACAAAAATGAAGTATCTTCTGGAGTCAGGAAAAGCTTCAAGCTTAAAAAGTGCAATCACTTGCCTGAAAAAAATAATCTTTCAACAGTCTCTTCAACACTGATCGTCGCTTTGCTTGTCTCCATCACAGGATGAATCAGCGGAACAATCTTTGCAAAACCGGACTTAAGGCATTCTTCGTAGCCTTCACCTGTGATCCCGCATATTCCGATAACGGGCTTGCCGTATTTTACGCCTGCCTGCATGACCATAAAAGGAGCTTTTCCGTTAAGCGTCTGGCTGTCTATCCTGCCCTCACCGGTAATGACGATATCGCAGTCACGTATAAGATCTTCAGCGCCTGTAATATCCATTACGATCTTTGCACCTGACATTAATTCCGCACCGAGGATATTCTTTAAAGCAAAACTCATGCCTCCTGCCGCGCCGGTGCCTTTCTCGTAAGGATCAAAACCTGTAAGTACTGCATAGTTTTTGAGCCAGCCGTCCATCTCTTCACAGGCTTTCTGCGACGCGCCCTTCTGCGGTCCGTAAACAAAGCTCGCACCATCAGGTCCGCACAAAGGGTTGGTAACATCACTTGCCGCAATGATCTTTATGTCTTTGCAGATGAGACCTGAAAGATCAGCTTTGTAAAGGTCTTTAAGCCCTATGGCGCCCTGCCTTATCTCATTGCCTTCCTTGTCCGTAAGCTTTGCACCCAGTGCCTGAAGCATTCCCGCACCGCCGTCATTTGTCGCGCTTCCTCCAATGCAGATAACGAGCTTTTCGGCACCATTATCAATGGCGTCCTTCATGAGTTCGCCGACGCCGTATGTTGTAGTCAGATACGGGTCACGCTCATCTTCTTTTAACAATGTAAGCCCTGCCGCTTTTGCCATCTCGATATATGCGGACTTGCTTACGGAATCAATGATGTAAGAAGCTTCGATCGGCCTTCCGAGAGGATCAGAGACAGAGATGGTTTTCGTTATTCCGCAAATGAACGGAGCTATGGAATCTATCGTTCCTTCGCCGCCGTCAGCCAGCGGAAGCACAGTGACATCTGCATCAGGGCATGCACTCAGGATACCGCGCTTTACGGCATTTCCTGCCTCAATTGAAGTAAGGCTTCCCTTGAAAGAATCAACGGCAACAACAGCCTTCATCCCTGACATATCAGATCTTAAACCCACCTTAAGACTTTATGCTGCCATTATACCTTAATCTGCCCTTGCAGGTTTTTCGCATCGTGGTTGTATAATTGTCTTCATAAGGCAGGTATTGATAATGAGACGGCTGATATTCGGGATCCTATCACTCTTACTGCTCGGCATTGAAGTGCTGATCGGACTTTTCGCGCACGGATGGGTAAGAAGCTATCTTGGCGACGTTCTTGTCGTCATACTGCTCTACACGATCGTAAGAACGATCATCCCTTATAAGATCAGGAAATGGTTCGTGCTTCCGACCATCATCCTCGTGTTCTCGTTCATCGTTGAATTCCTTCAGCTGTGGGGCTTTTGCGACCGCTTCGGCATCACAAACGCGTTCTTGAGGATCATCATCGGAACGGGCTTCTCGTGGATCGACATCGCATGTTACTGCATCGGAATTATCCCGTGTTACTTAAGTGAATATCTGATGAGAAAAGGGCCGTCTCACACTTGAGACAGCCCTTTAAATCATTGTTTGTTTTCTTCCGCGATCATTCGCCTAACGGCACTTCAACCTTGGTTCCGCACGAAGCACAGAACTTGGCGCCCGGCTTAAGCGGCTGGCCGCAGAACTCGCAGTACTGGGTGCTCTGCTGGACAGGAGGCTGGTAGGGATTATCCACATGTACTAATTCCTGAGGCTGAACGGGCTGGGTCTGGGGATTTGTCATATATGCGGGAGTGCCTGCAGGAACATTGTAGTTGCCGTAAACAGGCTGTCCGTTTGCCTGTGTATATACCTGCGTGCTCGGATCGACATAATCACCTTTAGGTCCGAACTTGGCGCAAAGGAATGATATGAGTGCGCCGATACCTGCAAAACCGTATGCGAAGAACAGATAGCCATAGCCGAGCTCATTGCCTGTAATGCCGCTGTAGACACCGGCAACAAAAGCTCCCAGGATCTCTAATCCGACCCACAAGCTGATGGTAAGCGCGATATATCCGCCCGGTCTTCTGCCTCTTGCTATTGCGTTCTTCTTGTTAAGTTTGCAAAGCGCGATGATGCCAAATATCTCTAACATAGATTTCCCCCCTTGTTTTAATTCATTAGGTCTAAAAATACCGTGTTGATTTTAACATTTTACTAAATAGATTTATACAGTCCATTATTCTAAGATTAGATTATATTCCCAGATGTCATAGGAGGTACATTTATGGAAAAGATTTTCCATCTGAAACAGAACGGCACGACTGTCCGCACTGAAGTAATTGCGGGCCTCACGACATTCATGACAATGGCTTATATCATTGCCCTGAACCCCAACCTTTTGACCAACTTCGGAGAGAAAGGCCAGGATCTTTGGAACGGTGTTTTCCTTGCCACCTGTATCGCTTCAGCGATCGGCACACTGTGCATGGCATTCCTGGCAAACAAGCCTTTCGTAATGGCTCCCGGAATGGGTCTTAACAGTTTCTTCGCACTCGTTGCAGCCAACATCGCGATGATGACCGGAATGACATATCTTGAATCATTCCGGAGTGCACTCGTCATCATCTTCATCGAAGGTATCATCTTCATCCTTCTCTCACTTTTCAACGTGCGCGAAAAGATCGTTCAGGCAATTCCTCTCGGCGTACGTCTGGGTATAGGACCTGCTATCGGTCTGATGCTCATGAACATCGGCTTCGGTTCCAACGCAGGCGTCTTCGTCTTCCACGATGACGGTTCTTCATCACAGTTCTTCGCAATGAGAGACTTCTTCGGAGCACTCACTGCAAATTCCGCAAGAGACACAATGACATCAGGCTACGGCATGATGGTGCTCACGGTAGTTACTATGTTCATCGGACTTTTCGCGATCGTTGCAATGAGCCACAAGAAGATCAAGGGTTCTGTACTTTACGGCATGCTCATCGCATCTGTTGTTTACTGGGCAGGCGAAGCTATCTTCTTCAATACAAATCCTTTCGCAAGCCTTGCTACGGCATCCTTCGTTCCGCCTTTCGCAGACATGGCAAAGACAACTCTCTTCAAGCTTAACTTCAAGGGCTTTGCAGAGATCGGCTGGTTTACTATCATCACATTGGTCATCACATTCTGCATCATCGACATGTTCGATACTATCGGCACACTCGTCGGTACTGCTTCACGTGCAAATATGCTCGACAAGGACGGCAATATGCCTAAGATGAAGGAAGCTCTCCTCTCTGACGCTGTCGGTACGGTTACAGGTTCACTCACAGGTACATCAACAGTCACAACATTCGTCGAGTCCGCTTCAGGCGTCGAGGCAGGCGGAAGAACAGGCCTTACGGCACTTGTTACTGCTGCTCTCTTCCTGCTCTGCATGTTCATCGCACCTATCGCTGCGATCATTCCTGCTGCAGCTACATCTGCCGCACTGATCTATGTCGGAATCCTGATGCTCGCTAACCTTAAGGACATCGACTTCACCGATATCTCCCAGCTCCTCCCTGTAGGCATCATGCTCCTCGCTATGCCTATCTCCGGATCCATCGGACACGGTATCGGCCTTGCCCTCATCAGCTACACAATGATCAAGGTATTAACAGGAAAGTTCAAGGAAGTATCCGTTCTCACATACATCCTTTCCGCGATCTTCCTTGTCAAGTTCTTCCTGGCATTCTGATCTGACTTTAAAAAGCATATTGAAAGGCGCTGTCTTCTGATAAAGGGGCAGCGCCTTTTTTATATAAGCTTCTGTTGACTGATCTTGTTTCTGTTTTTTCGCATTTTTAGTCTGCAAAACACTTGCAGACGGAAATATAGACACTTTTTTGCTGATTTCGTCTGCAAGAACTCCGGAACAGCAGTTTATCTTTCTCTCTTGTGATCCATATAATAGTCGTCCTTGTCCTTATACATCATCTCGTCAATGACGACCACGAGATCCTGATTGGCTTCCTTGCTGAAGTCGAAAACCCTTCCTCCGACTGCCGCGGAAAGCTTATAAGGCTTGCCTGACTTCTCGTTATATCTTTCAACTGCTTCCATGGTCTTTTGTTTGTAAAGAGCGATATCCGACTCCTTGCCTTTTCGAACGATCGCGATGAATTCGTCGCCAGCAAATCTAATGACGGTTCCGACTGATCCGAATACTTCGCTTAAGATCCCCGCAAAAGCGATAAGTGCCTGGTCTCCTTCTTCGTGGGAATAATTGTCGTTTATCTTCTTAAACCCGTTAAGGTCGAGCATGTAGGCAACGATCGTGTCCTTGTGCTTCTGATAACGCTTAAGTTCCCTGTCCAGCTCGAATCTGTTATAGATGCCGGTGAGCTTATCAACATAGATGCACTCGTTCTGGAATGCGATTACTATGCCGGCAAGAGATACCGCAAAGCATGCCGGCAGGAGCGAGATCCCGTACATGAATGCCTGGCCGATCATGCCAAGGAGGATCGGCATAAGGAACTCGATGACCGGGAAATAACGGAGTCCGGGATTCCTTATTTTCGAGATGATGTAATAAGCAAAACCATAAACGTTAAGTACTATGCCGGCCACGATGAAGAACATGAAGAGATCGCCTCTCCTGTACTCATTGTTCATATCGATCTTGAATACGATCGGCGTGAATAGGTTGATGATGAGGAGCACGATCTGTATAAAGCAGGCGATCCAGAACACTATGAACTTGCGGTGCGAAGTCTTGCTGTCAATATGCTTGACCACCATATGAACGAGGAAGATGCCTACCAATGTGTTGTACAGATAAAGATAGGTATTGCCTAGCAGGAGCACCATGCGGTAGACCTGAAAACCTGCTCCGAGCCTGCCGTCGAAATACGCGACGAGCTGATCGACAACACAGTTGATCAGGGACATTATGAGCATGCGCAGCAAAATATGGCTCTCCTCTTTCCTGCCGGGCAGATTCCAGCCCCTTGAAACCAAGATGACCAAAAGGATAGCTATACCTAAAAAATCAGCTACTGTTACTGCATAAATGTCAATTATTGGTGTCATATTACGATTATACTACCCTGCTTCAAAAAGGGAATTTCCGCAGGAAAATATCAAAGAAAAAACGGCAGGCCGTAAAAGCCTGCCGCTTGATATTGTCAAATATACCGACGCCTGTCTCAGATGAGTTCAGCGAGGTCCGTGTACTCGATATCCAAAGCCTTGGAAACGTTTTTGTTGACGATCTTTCCGTCGTAGCAGTTAACGCCCAGAGCGATAGCCTTGTTTGCCTTGGCAGCTTCCTCGAGGCCTGCTCCTGCGATCTGGAGACCGTAACGGAGTGTAGCGTTTGTAAGAGCGATAGTGGATGTTCTCGGAACTGAACCCGGCATGTTGCCTACGCAGTAATGAACGACACCGTCTTCAACAAAGATCGGATCGTCATGTGTAGTAACTCTTGAAGATTCACCGCATCCGCCCTGGTCTATTGCAACGTCTACGAAAACCGCACCGTTCTTCATCTCAGGCAGATACTTCTTCTTGAAGAGCTTAGGTGTGGAGCCGCCCGGGATAAGGACTGAACCGATGACGAGGTCAGCATCCTTAACTGCTCTTTCAACGTTTGTATCATTGGAAACCAGCGTCTGGATGTGTGAGCCGAATCTGTTGTCGAGCTCTTCTAATCTCTTGAGGTTAACGTCAAGGATCGTAACGTTGGCACCCATGCCGACTGCGATCTTGCATGCGTTCATGCCGACCGTACCGCCGCCTAAGATAACAACGTTAGCCTTGGGAGTGCCGGGTACGCCTGCAAGGAGGATGCCTTCGCCGCCGAACTTCTTTTCGAGATACTTGGCGCCTTCCTGAATGGAGAGACGGCCTGCGATCTGGCTCATGGGAGCGAGGCACGGCAGTGATCCGTCAGCTTCCTGGATAGTCTCGTAAGCAACAGCTTTTACCTTGCCTGCGAGGAGAGCGTCTGTCTGCTCTCTGTCAGCAGCGAGGTGAAGATATGTATAGAGGATGAGTCCTTCTCTGAAGAGCGGATATTCTTCCGGAAGGGGTTCTTTGACCTTGACCATCATGTCGACGAGCGCCCAGATATCTGCCGCGTTGTCGATTAATGATGCACCGGCATCGATGTACTCGTTGTCAGTAAATCCGGAGCCGACGCCTGCGCCCTTTTCCATGTAAACATGGTGGCCGGCGGCAACATAGGCTCTGACATTGTCAGGTGTGAGGCCTACACGGAACTCGTTGTTCTTGATCTCTTTTACGCATCCGATCTTCATATTCCTTTTTCTCCTTGAGAAAGATTTTGGTCCGTTTTTTCGCGGACATCTCATATTATAAGGCATAGGGCTGCCGTTTTTGAATGGTGTTTTCAAAACACGAAAATGCGTAAGGAAAACTCGAATAAAATCATTTATACTGTCAGAAAGTGGCTAATTAAATTAAGGAGACTATAACTATGGAAGGTTATAAATTCTTTGATGAGAACGGCACATTCACACTGAAAGATCCTGATCTTTACAGCTATCTTTATTTTCCCGTCGGCGCTGCAAGCGGCATGATGGGATGTCTTACTCCCGAGCTTGGCGGCGACCTTAAGACGTCCCAGAACACTTTCATTTTGGAACCGGTATCCTCCGATAATCTTCACAACAACCGCTCTACCAGAAACTTCTGGCTCTGTTTTGAAGACGGCACGCTCATATCGGCAACGGGCGCTTCCGCTTCCCAGCACGCGAAAAAGTTCACTAAAGATAAGGATGAGGTCACTCTTTACGGCGGTCTTTTATGGCACAGATTGGACCGCAAGATCTCAGGCACGGATATCGAGACCGAGATCACGACATTTGTACCCGTTAATACATCCGACAGGATCGAGCTTACCCGTGTAAGAGTTATCAACAACGGCTCATCTCCCGTCACTTTCACGCCTACTGCGGCAACTCCTGTCTACGGACGTTCTGCCGATAACATAAGAGATCACAGGAACGTTACTTCCATGCTCAACCGCATGACCGTTACCGAATACGGCGTAACAAACGATCCCACCCTCACTTTCGACGAGAGAGGACACAGAAGAAATAAGGTCATCTACGGTTTCTTCGCAGCTGAAGGCGAAGGCAATAAGCCTGTATCCTTCTGCCCTGTCGCAGAAGATTTCATCGGCGAAGGCGGAGCTTTCGACAACCCGAGATTCCCTGTAACAGGCGCTCCCGCTGCAAAGCCCGGCACACGCGTTGACGGCTTTGAAGCAATGGGCGCAGCTATGTTTTCGAAAAAGACACTGGAACCGGGCGAGGACATTGATTACTTTTTCGCGCTCGCAATAGACGACCTCGAAAAGCCTTCCGATACCGAAGAAGAGATCCTCTCTGTATCTGATGCCCTTCAGGCAAAGGCCGTTAAATATCTGGATCCCACTGCTTTCGATAAAGGCTGGGCCGATAACATGAATTACTGGGTCGACAGGAATAATGTCAGATTCCACACAGGTGACGAGGACTTCGACAACTGGATGAACTGGGTCGGTGTTCAGCCGATGCTTCGAAGGATCTACGGCTGCTCATTCCTTCCCCATCACGACTACGGCAAGGGTGGCAGAGGCTGGAGAGACCTCTGGCAGGACTGCCTGGCGCTGATAATAATGGATCCTTCAGACGTAAGAGGCATGCTCGTTGATAACTTCGGCGGAGTAAGATGCGACGGCACCAACGCTACCATAATAGGCAGCAAGAGCGGCGAATTCATCGCTGACCGTAACGGCATCACGAGAGTCTGGATGGACCATGCGATGTGGCCTTTCATGACGATGGACCTCTACATAAAGCAGACAGGCGACCTTAAGATCCTGGACGAGACGGCGCCCTACTTCATTGACCGCCAGGTAATGAGAGGCGAAGAACTGCTGGACAAGGATACCGATCTTTCCTGCGTGTCCTGCAGCGGCACGGTCATGGAGCATCTCCTCCTTCAGAACTTTGCATCTTTCTTCGATGTAGGCGAGCACGGCCACATGAAGCTCAGAGGCGCCGACTGGAATGACGCACTCGACATGGGTAATGACAAGGGCGAGAGCGTGGCCTTCACGGCAGCTTACGCAGGCAACTACAAAAAGCTCGCATCGATCTTAAGAGAGTACAAAAAGGTCTCCGGAAAGGCGTCCATAGAGGCCTGTGAAGAGCTCGAGGGCCTCCTTGGCGTTTACGACGCAGATAAGCTCCAGACCGTGTTGTTGAGCTATTGTAACAATGTTAAAACAGGTTTTACGGGCGCAAAGAAGGCCTTTGACATCGACCTGCTCGCAGATGACCTCGAGAAGAAGGCTGACTGGATAATCTCCCACATCAGGCAGACCGAATGGTTCACCGATCCTGACGGCTATTCCCGCTACAACGGCTACTACGATAACAGCGGAAACGCATTAGAGAAGAACGGCGACAAGCACGGCAGACCCGCCATGATGCTCACGGGCGAAGTGTTCACGGTCATGTCCGGCGTTGCGACCGAAGAGCAGATCGCTGATATCGTTAAGTCCGCCGACAGATACATCTACGATCCTTCGATCGGAGGATATAAGCTCAATACTGATTTCGGTGAGATCAAGACCGACATGGGCCGTATGTTCGGCTTCTCCTACGGTCAGAAGGAAAACGGCGCGGTCTTCTCGCACATGACGGTCATGTTCGGAAACGCCCTTTATTCCAGAGGCTTTAAGGAAGAAGGCTGGAAGGTCCTTGGCACTCTCTACCGCCACGCAGCGGACTTTGAGAAGAGCAAGATCTATCCCGGCGTTCCTGAATATTTCGATCCCAAGGGCAGAGGCGTTTACCACTACCTCACGGGTGCGGCAAGCTGGCTCATGCTCACTGTTCTTACAGAGATGTTCGGTATAAAAGGTTCTTACGGTTCGATGGTATTTGAGCCCAAGCTCCTGCCTTCTCAGTTCGACTCTGATGGTAAGGCTTCTGTCGAATTCGAGTTCAACGGCAAACCGGTCACGGTGGTTTATAAGAAAGATGTGAGCGCTTCAGCGGTAAAGTCGATCACGGTCGACGGAGTGCTCATAAGCGAAGGTGCAAATGTGCTCCCCAAGGACAAGATAGGCAGCGTGATCGAGATAGAACTTAACTGATACGAGTGTTTTTATTGGTTGATGAATGGTGAAGGCCGCGGTTAAACGACAGGCTTGGCTCCTTTGAAGGCTGCGGTTTTCGAGGCTGTCAAATTGTTGCTCTAAATGTTGCTCTTTCTGTCCGCTTAGAAGGCAACAAATCCTTAACTGAGGATTCAGAAACGCAACAATCCTTACCGGCCTGCCTCAGACCCTGTTATATGTATCCATGTTGCCCTGCCAGGTGACGGTTATCCTTGAGCCGCCAAATGCGAAGCAGTATTCCCAGCCGCCGTTGTCGTCGGCGCTTCCTACCTGGGAAGCAAGGGTCCTGTCGGCGTTGTCGTACTCCATGTCGTAGTCGAACTTCTCGAGAAGTCCTTCTTCAAAATGGTAGAACTCGACCTTGAAGCCCTTATCGGTCACGTCGTAGATCGTGAAATGCTCTTCTGTATTAGCCGACTGATAGGTGCCTTCCCAGCCCTGAGGCTTGGTCTCGGCAGTGGTAACTGTTGTATCTTCGGTATTCTTTTCGACGACAGGTTCAGGATCTTTGCCGCATGCTGCAAGGGACAGACCCAAGCCCGCAGCAAGTATAGCTGCCAATAATCTCTTCATATTTCTTTCTCCGTTTTTTTCGCTCAAGGGACATTATATACGACTTGGGTTCCGCAAATGAGCGAAGTTTGTAGGAAAGATCCCCGCATAATTGAAAACCGCCAGAAAAACTCCTAAAATAACTTCGCTGATATTAATACGGGATGGATTAGTAGATAAATGGGTCTCTTGAAGAAAAAGTCTTTGTGGCTTGGCGCGTTGTTCCTGCTTGTTCTTGGCGGCGCAACCGTATATGTCGTCTACAAAGAACTTAAGGGTCAGGACATTTTGGGAACGCTTAAGAACGCCGATATCCGGTGGGTATTGGCCGCTGTCCTGGCGATGGCCGTCTATGCGGTATGCGACGGCATAAATATCAGCAGATGCTTAAAGCTCGCAGGGTATAAGATCTCCTTCGCGCAGATGATGAAGTATTCATTTGCAGGATTCTTTTTCAGTTCGATAACACCGTCTTCGACAGGCGGGCAGCCGGGCCAGCTCTATTTCATGGCCAAGGATAAACTGAAGGTGTCGCACAGCGCATTTACGCTCCTGTGCGCGCTTTTGAGCTTCCAGTGCGCAGCGGTATTCTTAGGCGTCATTGGCGTCATCTGCTCGCGCGGTGAAGTCTTTAAACTCCAGGGCAGGTTCTCGTATGTCTTTCCTATCGGCTTTGCCTTAAATCTTGCGATAATCGCATTTCTTATATGCGTTCTCTTTACGAGGAAGCTTGCGGGCTTCTTCATCGGGATCGGACTTAAGATCATAAAGATGCGCGGCATAAAGCCGGGTGAGAGATTTAAGTTCTTAAGGTCTTTCGCATCTTACAGGAAAGCGGCTGCGCTCCTCCGCAGAAATAAGGCAGTATTCGTTAAGATGCTCATTACTTCATTTGTGCAGCTGGTACTTTTCCACACGGTTACATTCCTCTGCGCACATGCCGTAGGGTGCACTGACCTTGACTGGTTCACGGTCCTCCGCACGCAGGCGTCGCTTTTTATATCGGTATCTTCACTGCCGCTTCCGGGCGCTGCAGGCGTTACGGAATACGGTTATGCGCTGTTCTATGCGGATCTTATTCCGGCAGCGTTATTGGGAAGCGTTATGCTCCTGTCGCGTTTTGTAAGCTTTACGCTGCCGCTTGTGATGAGCGGATTGGGATTGGTATCTCTCTCGGTCAAGCCTGCGAAAAAGTGATCAGTTGAATCCGAATAGCTTTCTTGCTATCTGGTAACCTAAGCGGTGCAGAGGATAGCTTATCCAATGGGGCCATTTGCGGACAGGGCCTATCATGTGCTTTGTAAAAGGTCCTTTGGTGATCCACTTGTAGTATTCGGGGCGCTTTTGCTCGATCTCATCCAGGAAAGACTGCATGACCTGTTCGTCCTCTTTCGTGTGAAGACGGAGCAGGAATGAGACTGTCGCAAGTGTAACTATCTCCGTGTAGTAGTAGAGGTATTCGCGCTGAGCATCATTCGTCAACGAATCCGTATCAAGTTCATAGAGCATAAGGCGGTTTACCTTAAGCTGCTGGTCCATGCGGCTTAACATGACCTTCTCATTTACGGACTGGTCTTCACGGCCGATGAAATAGCGGTAAAGATCGACATCAAGGTAGTACATCTTCTCTACCTTCATCATGGGGTAGCAGACATAAAGATGATCTACATAGAAAGTGTGCTTGGGAAGCTTCATGCCGCTCTCTCTTGCAAGTTCGGTGCGGTATGTCGCAGAGTGCATCAGGATATAAGAACCCGTTGCCCACTTGCCGACTTCATCCCATCCGAAGAGCCTGCCGACAGGAAGAGTCTTGCGGTAATTGATCGGGCATCTCTTACCCTCGTTGACCTTCTCATAAACATAGTTGGTGATAACAAGATCTGCGGCCTTTTGGGGATCGCGCATTTCTTCCAGAACATCAAGGAGTTTTAGGAGAGATTCTTTATCGAGCCAGTCATCGGAATCGAGCACTCTGAAATAAAGGCCTGTAGCTGCGCTAAGACCTGCCATTACTGCATCACCGTGACCGCCGTTCTCCTTCTTTATAAGACGGACGGTATCCGGATATTTCTCTATATATTCCTCAGCGATCTTGGAAGTGTCATCGGTTGAACCGTCATCAACAACGATTACTTCCACCTGCTCCTTGCCCGGCAGGAGGCTGTCAACAGCCCTTCTTACATAATCCTGCGAGTTATAGGAGGGTATCGCCACCGTTAAAAGCTTCTGCATTAACCCTAACTTACCCTTTCCGCAATAAACCGATAGTCATTATAATCATCGGAAAAGAAAAGTTCTACCTATTGGAGAAATGTATATTTTGTTTGACTAAAAAATCCTTATTTTTCCGACATTAATCGGCTTTTTTGCGTGGTTTTCTTAATACTCCCAGTAAGGTCTCGACGCCTATAAGAGGAATGGCGGTAATAAGGCCGGCGATAAGTATCCTGCTTCGGATCTCTTTGTTATATGATTCTGCCCATGCTTTCGAAAATTCTGCAGAACAGTAATTCGAAGCAGGATAACAGTGCATCAGTTCCATCTGAAGATTTCCGGCATCAGACTTGTTCTTTGTTGTAATCAGCATGCTCACATCTGATATGGCATCTTCTTCAACAAGATAATTGCTAAGCTTTTTATTGAACTCGTCCCACGTCTCCGGATCGTACTCGTAATACAGGAAATAATCCGGCTCTTCGCTGACCTGCTCGACTTTTTCTTTGCTTATTCTGAAGACAACATATTTCGAATTTGGGAGCCTGGGATTATGAGAGATCTCAATGCCGAATACCGATCTCATGCCTGACGGATCTCCGTAAAAGACATATGCATCATACGGAATTGCAGCCTTAAGGGTATCTCCTGAATTGATCCTTTCACAGAACTCGGTAAAAGCGGCATCGTCAAAGATGAAAAGGCTCTTGACCTCGTCCATTTTCGAGATCTCAGGCACTGTTTCATAAGTAATAAGGGCAGTATCATCAATAGGCTCAATGCCTCTTGCTTTGGCATATCTCTGATTCAGTTCGCCGAATTCCTTGTCAACCGTATATACGTAGACCGAGCTTGAATCAGGGACTTCGTCCGTACTGCGGTTTATGATGTAGTAAACGCCTGCAGCGGCTCCGAATACGAAAAAGACCGTGACCGGGATCACTATCATCAGTATCAATAAAACTTTCGAACGCATAAAAACTATCCCCCTTGCTGATCTTTATCAGCAACAAGTATTGTACCATCTTTTACTGATATAATTTCATTAACAGAATACTGAAGGAGGATCATCACATGACCAGATGGGAATTCTTTAAATCACCCAAAATGAGTGCGATCAGCAAGAACATCTTTACATGTGCAGTATTAGGCTATGTCCTTTCAGGTCTTACGCTGTACCTGAACGTAATTAAGAGCGGGCTTTATTCATCGATCCCCACTGTTGTAGTACTGCTTGCATGCTCGCTCCTGATCCACCTTCTTCAGAGCAGAGTAGCGGCAATCGTCATGACCGCATATTCAGTCCTTCATATCTACATCACATCGATCGCCAACGGAAAGCTAAGCGGCTGGTGGGTCGTATTCATCGGTGTCTATGCGATCATCCTGACCTTCAAGTTCCAGAAGGCCTGGCAGGAGGAAAAAGAATTCGGAGAAGGAGAATAAACAGTTCTATGGATCTTAAACGTTTGCCTTATCAGTTCACGGTTTGCAAATTGAAGTCTGAATCAGATCTTGTACCGGAGAAGGATTTCTGGTTTGCTGCGCGCACAGACGAAGAAATATCACTTGTATGCAAGACATCCGACTGCCCTTCCGACACGCTCGAAAGAGATGACGGCTGGCGTGGCTTCCGCATCGAAGGAATTCTGGACTTCTCGCTCATCGGGATCTTATCGAAGATATCTTCGATACTCGCGGAAAATAAGATCGGTATCTTTGCCGTATCGACATATAACACGGACTATATCCTCGTGAAGGAAGAAAACTTCGAGAAAGCCTTGAGTGTGCTGAAAGACAAAGGATATAACATAAAGTAAAAAGCAAAGCGGCTGTCTCACATACGAGGCAGCCGCTGTTTCTTAGAAAGCAAAAGTGCTTATCTGATCGCAATCTCTATCTGAGGTTTCTCTCCTACAGCATTGTCACCTGCTTCCACCGTTATGACATAGTGATCTGCCGGAAGCGAGACATTGTAAGTGATCATACGGACCAGTCCGTTAGGAACAGGTGCATTGATGATGTTGCTGCCCTTATCGCCGTCGATCCTGACCTTATAATCACCTTCAGCATTCATGATGACGACGACTACTGTAGCATCGCGGTCTTCCTCTACCGTAAAATCGAGATCGGTGTTTTCCTTAGACTCAGCAGTAATCTGATAACCGATGGTTGTGTTGAGGAGCATGTTCCTTGCTGTGCTGACGGTGTTTACTGCGACACCTCCGGCAAGAAGAACCGTTGCAAGGATTCCGGCAAAGAGGAATCTGATCTTCTTATGGCCCTCGGGATATACGAGCATAAGTCCTACAGTTATAAGGATAGGAGATGCAAATCCGAGGATCATGTATGTGCCGAGTACTGAAGAATAATCGATCGATGAAGCTGATACCGAACCGGTGTTCCCCTGTCCCAAAAGATATGTGATACTTACCGAGATCATGTTGTTCGTGAAGTGCATGATCATCGACAAAATGATGTTGTTCTTCTTTACTACGACATAGCTTAAGAAAAGTCCGAGAGTCATTGTCGTAAGGAATCTTAAGACTGACATGTGATTGATTCCGAAGAATAAGCCCATGATGAGGACGATTACCCAGTCGTGCTTCATGCCTCTGAAGTTGCTTAAGATGGCGCCTCTGTGGATCGCTTCCTCACAGATTGCAGGCATGAGGGCGACGATAAGAACTGCCATAGGGAAATTAAGATTTCCGTAGATAAACGAATTCAGATCACCGACCTCGGATGTTGCTGACGGGAAGATGACCGCCGTGATCGCAACCAGCATTAATGAGAGAGGGAATGCGCCCAGAACGAGAAGGATCGATCCGAAGATATCCCTTGCTTTAACTTTCTTTACAGGAAAGACTTCCCTGATCTTGACTTTGCGTATAAGACAATAGACCACTGCAAGTATCAGAAATCCAAGCTCTGTCAGAACGAGACCCGGTATTCCGAGGTGCTGCTGGAGCGGTGCACATACGAATATAAAGAATGCCATCAAGACTCCGAAAAGGACAAATCCCATCCATGGGCGCAGTCTGCCCTGATCACTTAATTTTTCCATAAGTAATTTCCTCCATATTTGCGGATTATTAATTTTTTGAAATGTTGTGTTTATTCGTGTATTGCGCGCTCTTTTTTTAGCTTTCCGATATTAACGAAGAGCCTGACTGTTGCAATCGCTGCGAAAACGGAAAGAACAAACACCGCTGATGCACAGATAAAATTCAGAGGCAGGAAGTGTCCCATTCCGAATGCATACCAGAGATTCAGCAAGGTTGCTGAGAGCATCATTACCATAACGAATATCATGTATCCGGCCATTACTCTCATGCCTTTGATCCTGGAATCGATGTCGGAGAACAGATCGATCCCGTCAGGGTAATCGGCCTTTAAAGCCCTTGTGTATATCCAGGTTGTACCGGGATAGTTGATATAGCAGACGACCTTGATCCCCATTTCCTCCAGGAACTTCAGATACTTTCTGTTCTCTTCGCTGTCTGCCCAGCCCTTGAGGAAAAGCGTTTTGTAAGTATAGAGGTCAGCTTCTGTTTCTTCAAATTCGAAAGTCAGCCTTCCTGCATGTTCAAGAGAGTATCCGTGTGAAGCCATCTCATTGATCCAGGCCTGTTCTTTCTCGAGCTGCCAGATCCAAAATATTTTATGAATGACTCTGCGCATTTTCAGTTTCCTCCCAATATCCTCTTGCCGTTTTCGACGAGTTCCGAGAGCCTGTCAAGTTCTTCTTTGAGTACGGCAAGACCATTCTTGGTGATCACATACTCCTTCTTACGGCTCTCAGGATTCTCCGGCAGAGCATCTATCCATCCCTTCTCCACGAGCGTATTAAGCGCTCCGTATAATGTGCCCGCAGCAAGCTTCACACGCCCGTTCGAGAGCTCACCCACATTCTGGATTATTCCGTATCCGTGAAGCGGTTTCTGAAGCGACAACAGTATGTAGAAGACTGCTTCGGTTAACGCTAACTGTGGCATTTCCTTTATCCTCCTTTATATCGGCTTCCGATATATCGTAGCCCGAGTATATCGTCTCCCGATATAGTTGTCAAGAGCCTGTAAAAAACTTTTCATATTGCGGAAAAAGTCGCCTTCGCTTAAAGTGTTACAATGTCATAAGAAAAATAATAAAAGGAAAATACTATGCTTCTCAAAGAACTCAAAAAAGCTAAAGGCTCCATTATCAACTTTCTTCTTCTGGCTTTTTTCCTCATCTATTTCGGAAGGGCTGAGATCGGTTCTTCCAAGACCGCTTATCTGATCGTAGGCGTTTTCGCGCTCATTGCATTTGCGGTAAATCAGTTCGTCCGCTTTAAGAACGTTGATACAACGCCCAAAAAGCGCGATAAAACTGAGCTCATCACGCTTATCGTGGCAGGGGTTCTTTTCGGGCTCATAGTAATGCTTGCAAATTACGCAATGTTCCTTCCTTTGATCATGTGGCAGAGAGTCATCATCGCAATACTGCTCTTCTGCTCATCTTTCGTCGTATTTATCGATATTTTCCTGTTTGTTGAGAATATCCTGTCACAGATAGAACTCAGAAAAGACAATGCTCCCTGCAAGCCGTGGATCTGGTTTGCTGTATTCTTCGTACTCCTTGCGGGAATCTATCTTACTGTTTTCTATCTCTGCTCTTATCCGGGACAGATCTGCTCTGACAGCTTAAACCAGATAAAGCAGGTGCTTCACGGTGACTATTCCAACCACCATCCTGTATATCAGACATGGCTCATCGGACTGTTCATGAACATAGGCATGAACTGGTTCACTGACATCAATGATGCAGTCGCAACGTATACCGTCTTCCAGATACTCTTCATGTCTGCATGCACGTCATTCATGCTCACCACGATGATCCAGGCCGGCAGCAGAAGGATCTTCACGATCGCCTGGCTCGTCTGGTTCATGCTGACGCCTTGCCATGTGATATTCAGCTTCACGATTTGGAAGGACAGCATCTACGGCGCGATCGTATGCCTCTTCACCGTCGCATTGTTCAGGATCATCAAGAACATCGGCAAAAAACAGCTTACAAATTACATTCTCCTGAGTCTGTCAGGCATCGGGTTCAATCTCTTAAGGAGCAACGGCATGCCTGCGTTCATCCTGCTGCTCGTCATTTTACTTATTGTTTTCTTCGCGAAAAAGAAGAACCGCAAACCGAGTGAGGAAAAGAACAAGAGGTCCATGATACTTCTCTGCTGCCTCGGTGCCCTTCTTGCAGCCATGATACTCAAATTCCCTGTTCTTAAGGCAAAGAACATCCCTCAGGCTGACACCATCGAGATGCTCTCGATCCCGGTACAGCAGATCACAAGGGTCGCAAGCGAGAAACATCTGACAGCAAAAGAGAGAGCCGTCATGGACAGGATCGGCAATATCGAGAAGATGGTCGAGCGCTATAACCCCAGGATCTACGACTATGCAAGAGACGTCATCCGTTACGAGGGACATCAGGAATATATCAAAGAACACCCTGTAGAGTGCTTCAACCTCTGGCTTTCCGTAGTCTCAAGACACCCGCTTATCGCAATGGAGGCATGGATCGACCAGACCTCAGGATACTGGAATCCGGGCAACTATTACTGGATGAAGTGGTGGGACGGCGTCTGCGAAGAAGAAGACCTGCACCTTATCGTAAAATCGCCGAAGTTCAACGACTTCTTCCATAACTACGTAAAAGCATTCACGGACGATAACTCAGTCCTCATACTGACCTACAATGTCGGCTTCCACATGTGGATCATCCTGTTCTCAACAGTCTACTGCATCTACAAGAAGCGTAAGGATTACATCTTCGCCCTGCCGGCACTCTGCCTTTTGGGCACTCTCCTTATAGCAACGCTCATGCACGATGAATTCAGATTCGGCTATGCATTCTACACGTGTCTCCCGATCATCGTATTCAGCTGCCTGGGATATAAGAAGGCAGATGCATCTGATGAGGCAGCATCCGCAGCAGAAGGCGCATCAGCCGGAGCAGAGAAAACTCCGAAGAGCCTGAAGGAGAGCATGACAGAGAACGCGTCGAAGCTCTGGGAGAAGATCAAGGTAAAGGTCGATGCGAAGCTCGGTGCAGAGAGCGGTTCTGATGCCGGATCTGTTGTTGCAGCAAACGGCAAGGCTAAAGCTGATCCGAAGGCCGCATCAAAGCCCAAGTCAAAAGCAGAGGCTGATCCTGACCTTATAGATGATTAAGTAATTTCCACGCTTCAAAAGCTCACGTGCTGCGTTATAATGTGCTCTAAAAAGTGAGGATTCCCGATGAAAGCATTAGTCATTAACTGCAGTCCCGTAAGAAACGGTGCCACAGCCGAGATCGTTAACATCATAAGCACAGAACTTAGCACGCGTTACGATACCAAAAGCATCTGCATCGACGATTATTCTTTCGCGTTCTGCAAAGGATGCAGAGCATGCCACAATACGGCATCCTGCGTTATGCCTGACGCACAGGTCATCCGTGACATCATGAACGAGTTCGATGAAGCCGACATCATCGTATCCGTCGCACCTTCCTACTGGGCAGACATTCCCGGCCAGTTCAAATCCTTCATAGACAGGGTTACTCCCTGGTGCAATACCCATGAACCTCATGCCACGATCAAGCCCGGCAAAAAAGGCTACGCTGTCGCACTCCGCACCGGTCCCAACATGCCCGAGTGTGAGCGCCTGATCGGCAGCATCGAACACTTCTACGGGCATCTCGAGATCGAGAGATCAGGCCATCTGGGGCTTACTTCGATCGAATACAAAGAGAACGTCGAGCCCAGAAAAGCCGAGATATTAGAATTCTGCAAGACGATCTGATCTTACCTTAGCAAAAGCACCGGCCCGTCACATGCAGACTTCCCTGTCCGCGACCGATTCCGCGAACGTCCTGTCGTGCTCAACGAAGAGCATTGTAACATTGTTTTCTTTGACCAGACGCTCGATCTCCTGCCTCAGATAGACATCGATGTAATTGAGCGGCTCGTCCCAGAGATAGAGGTCCGCATGTTCACACAAGGACAGCGCGATCATGACGAATTTCTTCTGGCCCAGCGACAGCGCGGAAACATCTCTATAGAGCATCTCCTTCGTAAATCCCATCTTGATCAGGATCGTCGAGAAGATCGTCTTATCGCATCCGCGGGCATCGGCTATGTCATAAAGAGGACCTTCAAGAGATGAAGTGTCCTGGCCGACATAAGAGATCTTGAGGCCGGGAGCGATATAGATGTCTCCTTCCGCAGTGATGCCTTCTGCCTCCCCCAGGCCTGCCAGGAACTTTATAAGAGTGCTCTTGCCGCACCCGTTCTTTCCCTGCAGCGAGATCTTGCTGCCGCGCTCAACTGTCAGATCAAAGCCTTTGACGACCGGCTCGCCGTAACGCATCAGCGTCACGTCCTTAAGGATCACCGGAGTCTTGTTGTGGTGCTCGGTGCCCGTGATCTTAAGTGTCTCGGTGCGCTCGAGGTCCTTCAGGAGGCTCTGTTTTTCTTCGAGCTTGCGCTCGTTGCGGTGCTCCAAGTTCTTGGCGGCAGACATTAATTTGCGCGCTTTCTCAGCCTCATATGCCCTTCTGAAATGGTCCTCGGCTACCTTTGACGGTGCCTTACTCCGGTTCTTGTAGCCTTCAGCCTTCGATGACCACTGTGCGTTTTTCTTCATGGCGGCATCGATGGAACTCATCTCCTTTTTGAGCTGGTCGTTCCTTGCGCGCTCGCTCTCCATGCGCTGCTGATTGTTCTCCCACCACACTGAATAAGAGGCTCCCACGAGCTCTAAGCCGGTCTTCGTGATGACCAGGGTGTGGTCGGTACAGCGGTCCAGGAATGCGCGGTCATGAGAGATCAGGATGAATCCGTCCTTCGACGCGAGATAGTCTGCGACTGCCTCACGGCCGACCCTGTCCAGATGGTTCGTCGGCTCATCGATAAGCGGGTACAGACCGTCAGAAGCAAAGAGGTTTGCGAGCATCAGCTTGGTCCGCTCACCGCCTGACAAAGTCTCCATCGGACGCCACATGATGTCTGGATCTGCTCCCATCAGGTTGAGTTCTTTTCGAACTCTCCAATCCTCATTATCGGGCAGCTCAGTCATTGGGAAAAGGATCGTCTGAGGCACACCGGAGATCGTTCCGCTGTAAGGGAGTTCGCCTCTGAGGAGCTTAAAGAACGTGGTCTTTCCCCTGCCGTTCCTGCCTGCAAGTGCAAGCTTCCACGAAGTGTCCAGAGCTATCGTGACGTCGTCAAATAAGGTCTTCTCAGACCCGTCATATCCGAATGTTAAGTTGTTGATATTAATTGTTGGCATAATGCCTCCTTTCGAAAAGGCCCCATGCCGGATAAATCAAAAGCCGCGACATAAGGAAGCGGCCGCGGCTTATAAAAATGCAATATAAATGAACACACAAAAACAGACTTATCCGCGAGGCAGTTATTAAACTATCAGCAGATTGTCTTCCTCATTGGTGTTCCTCCGTCTTTAAGATTTCTGCCGTGATGATACAGCACGTTTTCCAAGCCGTCAAGAGAGGCCATAAGCAAAAGCCCCGAAATAAAATCACACAGCTTTCACTCAGTCTTCACTTAGATTTCGCCACATTCATTCTGAGGCCAATGCTATACTTCGGTTGGCAAAAGGGAAAGCGCTGTTCATATCAGGAATGCGCTGGAGAAGAATAGCGCTTCCCGGAGTGCCGGTAAACGATCCGGCTATGCATGATACCTTTTCCCAAACAACTGACCCCAATTAACTCCAGAGCATTCCGCTCCCTGCATATATTTTTATGCGCCCGTTTTTTTGATACAATTATATGGGTGCGCGTTAACTTCGTGCCCACGGATTAAGGGTTTTAAGAAGCATCTTAAGGAGTAAGGGTATGGGTAATATTTTCAATACGAGAAGTGAATTTGATAAGCGCGAAGAGCAGGAGAGGATCGAGGCGATGAACGTCGCTTACGGCAACGCGCCTCTTGCCAAGGACACTCAGGGTTCTGCACCGGTGTCCGGCCCTGCAATGATCGATACATCAACACTTACAAATCAGACCACATCAGACAACAAGTGTCCGTCGTGCGGCGCTACACTCGCTTATGATCCTGCCACGGGCGGACTTGTCTGCAACTTCTGCGGCAGCACTGTTGAGCTGAAGACCATGCCTGTTGCTCCGGGAATAGGCTATTCACTTGATGATCTGCAGAATAATGCAGGCCGTCATCTCCTGCAGACGAACAGCAAGGTCCTTATCTGCGGTACCTGCGGCGGTCAGTTCCTCGCAGACAAGAGTTCGCTCTCAGGCTTGTGCCCTTACTGCGGATCCAACTCAATAACAGAGTCCGGCAACACGTCCGGAATGATGGAGCCTACAGGCGTCATTCCTTTCAAGATCAGCAAGGAACAGGCCCAGAACATATTCAATCAGTGGATCTCCGCCAGAAGAATGGCACCTTTGGATCTTAAGAAGAATACCAAGATCACGGATCTAGTAGGCGTATATGTCCCATACTGGGTTTTCGACTGCGACACATACACACCTTACAAGGGCAAGTTCGGAAAGACTTACGGCAGCGGCGACGACCAGTATACGAAGTACCATAAGGCTGAAGGTGTCTGCAAGATGCCTGTTAAGAACCTGACGCTCATGGCATCCAGCAGGCTCGAAAAGGATGCTTACTGGAAGACGGTATCCAAATTCGATTTCAATTTCGTAAAGAGATACGACCCTAACCTTCTTGCAGGTTTCTGGTCAGAGAGCTATACGGTTGACGGAACAACAGCATGGCAGACAGCCATGGGCAAGATCTACGACATGATCCACAGAAGCATCAAGAACATGGAAGACGCTGATGTTGTTGCAAAGATCGACATGAAGCCCGAAGCTTCAAACGTCCATGCGAAGTATGTTCTGGCACCTATCTGGATCACGTCTTTTGATTACAACGGCACAGTCTACCGTGTCCTTGTAAACGGTCAGACAGGCAACATCGTCGGCACATGGCCGAGATCTTTGAAGAGAGTATTCATGATCATCGGTATCGTTGCAGGCGGTCTCTTTGCCTTAAGCTTCCTGCGCGCGCTGATCATGACCATTGTCCAGTGGATCAGTTCGCTCGGCGGCTAAAAGAATCTTGATTTTTGCCGCATTTTGAAGTTGATAGAAAGCATTAGTCTGGGCTTTAATACTGATGTGCTCATTCGAATGTCGGGAATATTAAACCCGAGGAAGTATTTTTATGAAAACACCTATAAAAAAGATCGGGGCCGCTGTTCTGGCGGCATCCTTTCTTGTCTCGTTATTCACCGGCGGATGCAGCAGATCCTCAAAGAATGCAGTTAAAGACGAATCAGGGCTCGTATTAAGCGGCAAGATGCCCGACAAGCTCCCGGACGGAATGTTCTGGTATGACTTCGCGGAAAACACGGAACTCTTCGATCGTGTGAAAGAAACAGTCGGTGAATATTTCCTATGCGATATCACCTTCTTCTCTGACCGGACATGGCTCTTTCTTACTGAGACCGAACCCAAGGAACCTGTCTACCACATAATGTCTTTTGACAAAGACAATAATGCAGCATGTGATTTTGTCATCAGGAATGAGTTCGGAGATAACGTCAGTCTGGATAATATGATTGCAGGAGACCGCCTGTATATCGATGCTTATGATTTTGCCACGCGCGAACAGATCCTGTTCCCTATAGATGAGGCTACAGGAAGCATCTCACCTGAAAACAGGATAGCACTGACAAAGAACTCATCAGAAAATGAAGCTTCGAACAGATTCGTATTTGCCGGAAGCGACATAGCCATGCTCAGGCATGATAAGAATACGTCAGTTGAACTGATCGATCCTGCAGACGGCAAGGTAAAGAAAAAAGTAGCGCTCGATAATCTCTCAAGGGATTTTCATATTAAATTCCCGGAAGGCATTATCAGTGCCGGAAGCAACAAGGCCGTTGTCTGGGGAAGTACTTCCGCAAATTACAATTTCGGACAGATAAGATACTGCCTGGTTGACTTTGAGACCGGAAAGATCAGCGCCCTTGACGAGATGGAATATGTCAAGATCCCGCTCCGCAATCTCACATACTGCAACGGCATGCTCGTAACAGTAACTGACGGCGGTGTGTACAGCATTGATACGGAAGGCGGCACATGCAAGATGATACTGTCTTTCAACTGCTCTGTCTGCAACAGATTCCTTGTCAATAATTCCGAATTGAAATATGCAGATGACGACAGACTTCTTTTCTGGTATTCATCGAAATATGTCGGTGATGATATAATCCCTTTCACGCTCTGCACATTCACCAAATCAGACGAATATCCTGCAGCAGGCAAGAACATCCTTACTGTCGCTTCGACTGAAGACTTGGATTACAGCATCTCCGAAGCGATAATGCGCTTCAATCAGGAGAGTGATTCGTCATTTATGCTTTTCGATAACCGGTATAAGACAAACAGCAAGATCGACTATACAAATGCCGATAACACAGACAAAGCAACGCTTGACAGCCTCAATTCTTATGCATCCGTATCAGACCGTCTGGCAATGGACATTATTGCCGGAGAAGGCCCTGACATCCTGATCACAAACGGTGCGAATGAGCAGCTCTCTAAGAAGGATTATTTCATTGACCTCTCTGACTATCTGAAGAATGAGAGTGGCATCAGCGAATCTGATTATTTCATGAATGCCATCGAGGCTTCGAAATTTAACGGAGCGCTTTACCAGTTCCCTATCGGCTTTTATGTCGATGGTCTCCTAGCTTCCGAAAGTGATCTCAATGGCAGGAACGGATTAACATTTGAAGAATATGCATCCATGGTAAAGACAGTCTGCAACGGGCAGGATCCTTTATATGATCACCAGCTGTCTTTCTCAAGAACAGAAGTCGCGACTAAGCTTTTCGCGAACTCGAGCGGAACGTATATCAATAACGGAAAGATCGATGTGAACTGCGATGATTTCAAGGCAATACTCGATTACTGCAAAGAACTTCCCGCCAAAGGATACTTCGAAGGCAAAGATGTCGATGCAGAATGGGAAGACTTGATGTCAGCAAAGGAAAGCATGCGCGTCCAGCCCACCGTGATCTACGGTTTCAGCGATTATGAGAGCTTTGCCGAGAAGTTCGAAAATCCCGTGATCTGCGGCTATCCGTCAGTTGACGGAAGGACAGCGTCAGTCGGTTCAAATACCGCCGTGTCGATCTCCTCGTATACCGGAGACTTGGATTCGTGCAAGATATTTCTGAGTATACTTCTCTCAGAAGATATCCAGAAGACATTCTTCATGAATATCCCTATCAATAAGAAATGCGCGAAGGATTTGGCTCTTTCTGCGATCGAAAGCACCAACAGAAATATAGAAAAAAATGCCGGCATGAAATATGCAAAGGTAGGAACAAAACTCGACACCGCACTTGCAGACAGATATATAGAGCAGCTCTCCACGGCAACAACTTCCGCCTTTGTCTACCACAGCATCTCACTCATTATCTATGAAGAGATCCCGGCATACTTCGAAGGCCAGAAGTCCTTTGAGGAAGTCACTAAGACGATCAACGACAGGGCTCAGACCGTGCTGAACGAGAGGAAATAGTATCAGCCGTTAGCCCGAAGTCTTCATGCGCCGTTAATTATTGCTGTATCAATAATTACTGACGCATGGGTCAATGGCTTCTCCTGTAATTGCATTTACGATAACAGGATCTCTGTCCGCGCTGTCTGAGCCCATAGCCTTATAATTTGAATGCATATAGAAGACCCAGAACGGATAAAGATATGTTTCATAAGTATCACTTGTGGTTTTTTCATCACTAAAGATCTCATTGCTCATATCATAGACAGTGACCACAAGGTAGACCAGTTCAGCGGCATATATATGTGTCTCTTTGTTCTCTGATAACCGCTCTATTATTATCGGTTTGGCCTTATCAAAAGCCTGTTCAACGGACATAACCGGCTTGCTCTTCAAATAGACTTCAGTGTCTTTCTTGTTAGCTGTATAGCAATGCACTTCATAAATATCCTTGCCGTCATAGAATTCAATCCATTCCTCGCTTTCAATAGTAGTTGTCTGCTTCATTGCTTTATCGTAACGCAAGCAAAAAAAGTCCGCATTCGCCGGCAAGCCGACGATTATTCCGTCTATAACACGCCTTGTTACATAGTAGTCGAATGGCCTTCCCTTGATAGTGTCAAGGATGTAATCTCTTCTGTTGTATGGGTTATCGTAATCAATCTCATAAAGATCAGTATTTGTCGGCGGATAGGTAAATCTTAATGTGTAGTCTCCGAAAACCGCTTCAGGAAATGCTGATCTGATCTTTGCCATTTGCTTATAATCAGCATTATCGAGCCTTACCATCGAATCATTTACACTGTTTCTTTCTGCTTTGGATAAGACCTCTTCAGTACCCGTTTCACTGTTATGTCCTATTAAGCATGTCAGTGACGAATATGCCTGAAATAAACAATCTGTCCATCCTTCGACCGGATTATAATGAACGTTCTTATCTTCATAAGAGGGAATTATCCGGTAAACATTTGCCGTCTCAGGGTATCCATATGTCAGTAATTTTCCGTCCAGCTGATACTCTTTGCCTGCTTTTATATATTTGATCGCAAACGAATGGTTATCCTGATCTGTCTCAATGCGCAGCTGTTCATAGTCAGCACCGGATATTGCAGAATTATCGTCAGAAGATTCTGTTGTTTCCGTGTTACCTCCGGATAACGGAATTCCTGCCAGCGACTGGTTCGCAGAATTGTTGTCAGAGCATCCTTGTGCGATCAATGCACATAGGGCCACCATAATGACGACTGTTCTTTTCGCTTTATCAAAATGCTTCATTTATAGTTCTCCGATACGTAAAGATCTAATCTGGACTGGAACGTTTTAGCAATCGCCTCCGGGCTTTTATTCTGGTAGTAATAAGCGTTGACCTCATCACAAATAATGTTATATAAGCCCCAATCATATGAGATCACAGAATTAATGCTTAAGACCATTTCACGGTAATCAGAAATGATCCGGTCGGGAACGGCTTTCTGTCCTCTTACGATGCTTTTCCAGACAACTTCATTATCAGAAACCGAATCGGGATGAGCCGCATATTTGCAGTGGTCTTCAAACACAGTGTTTATTACCGGATTATTCCCATAGATAATTTCGATCTCCTGGACTTCATCTGTCAGCATGTATTTGATCAATTGCCAACAGGCTTCCTTGTATTTTGAGTCGCTTGATATGGCCACAAGACCATCGGTCTGTGCAGCACGGGCTGATCCGTTAATGGACGGGAATCCCAGATAAACAAAACTGTCATTCAGGCTGCTCTCAATATCTGCCAGATCATAAAGATTGCCCAAATAAGTCCTTCTGCATGTCAAATGCATGCCCTTATGAACTGTATCCATGTCAGCTATGCTATTCTCAATTCCGCCAAATGAAATGCCGTATTTAACAGAATACTCGACTATTTCTTTTAATTGTTCTTCAGATACTATATGCGCACCGGTTGAGTTGTCCACCAAATCTCCCAGAGAATAGCGAATGATCTGATCAGCATACTCTGCTGCCTCCATATCGCCTCTGACAGGAATGTTTTTCTTTTTGGCAAGCTCATCAACCTGCTTATAAGTTATGTTTTCTTCGCTAAAATCCGCCTTGCGGCCGAAATCTCCATCGAAATAAAAGGCCGGGAAGATCTGATAGCATGCCCCGTTCTTAACGATAGTGTCCTTAATCGAAGGGATCAGATCATCCATGCTGAAATCCGTATCCTTCTCAATGAGCGGCATCATGTCTGTTACCAGGCCGGCATTGTACATATACCTGTAGTCGAAATTTGCTCCGTAGTATATGTCCGGAGCGCCGCCCTCACTAAAATGCTTTATCAGTTTGGCAATCTGCGACTGTGCCTCAATGCCGGATCCATATGCATATTCATTCCAATAGTCATCCAGAAATACTCTGTATTCATTCTGTGAAGTGTTAAATCTATAAACTGCCCATTTAATCGCCACGGAAAAATCAACACCATATCCGCCTATAGTTATTACTTTTTTGTTGGCATTATTTTCTGCAGGCAGATTATTGAAAATGATCAGTTCGATCTCTGAATCTTCATATGCATACAGTCTGCCGAATCTTAAGTTGTCATACGCCAGATTTAATTCATAACGTACCGCCTTGTACGCGGGCTTAATATCAACATAATTCCATTCTGTAACAGGCATCAGCATCTTTGACTTGGTGTCAATGTAATAAACGCCTTTGTCAGAAAAGAAAATACCGTTGTTTATTTCAAAGCTTTCCAGATCAGCGGAGCTGCTCTCCAGAATCTTCTCCAGTCTGCTCTTATCAAAATCCGCTTCATAACAGATTATCTTTCCGTTTTTGTTCGCTATGAGATAATACGTTCCGTCCTTCTGATAGAACGATATGGCATTAGCTATTTCATTTCCTTTTATGCGGCCGGACTCATTTCCTTCTTTGGAATAACGTGTAAGACTGCCGGCAGACATTTTTACATATCCGTCATCAACTGAATAAAAACCCATGGTGATTTCATCAGTGATCTCTTCGTTAATGACCTTCCCGCTGTTAATATCGATCACATAATCAGTATTGGAACTCTGATCCGAACAATACAGTCTGTCATTTTCAATTACCGCCTGATTGCCCGAATGAGCACACTTAACGGGCAATGAAACATTACTTACTTCATTGCCGTCTGAATCTATCTTATATAGCCTGTAATACTCTTCAGGACCATCTGTCTTTTCATCTGACTTCTCACCATATACTGTCAGATAATAATATCCATCAGAATAAATGCTGGATCTCATGGCCTGTCTGTAACCCTCAACAGCAGGCACTCTGAATGAGCTGCAGCCATACCAGTAACTGTCAGTGCTGACCGGTTCGCTGTTCTTGTTGCAGGCACATGTGCCCATGACAAATGATGCAATTAATACTATAGAGGCTAATGATCTTAATGCTTTGCTATTCATGTTTTCCCCATATTGATTAAATAATATTGCCTTGTCCTATATGGTCTGCAGGACAAGGCATTTAATTATTCAAAAATCAATAATACTCGCCGATACTAAAAGTCATTTTTATTCCTACATCTTTCTTAGCACCGTTATCAAGCACAAATTTTTGGTTGCCGGGATTAGGAGCTAAGTAAGGACCCCAACGCTTTGGCGTGTTAACTTCACATACATATTGACTGCTGACTTTCACTTTCAGATTAGATAAATATGCGCCTGTTGCAAGACCTGAATAGTGTATATAAGAAACAGAATACTTATACATAAAATAATCATAATCATTATTTCTATACGTGAACATGTCTTTTGACTTTTTAGATGCAACATTAAGGTTGACAGTTTTACTATATAATCCGAACCAGTATTCCGGGTCTCCTGTTCCACCGGCAGCGTTGCTCATTGCTGTACAGCCTGCCAGTATGCTGGCACATGCTAATACTGATACTGCTTTTTTGATGACATTTGTTTTCATAGATTATCCTCCACATTAATATTTGTGACCGCGTCGACCACATGTACTTCGAAGAAAATACCAAATGCAAAGGCTTGTATCAATATTTTTTCCAAAACTCAGGGATAAAGTAAAAAATCCAGGGATAAAGTAAAATAATCAACTTTTCTTGATGGGATTTTTAGCATGAAAATAATGATTTTTTGATATTTCTAATGCTATACTGTTCCTGTCGGTTTGGGGTTTTCGCTTATGGCAGGGGGATGCTTTTATGAGTTCACGTGGTACTTTCCGTCTTATCTACATGATCATAACCAGACCGAGAGAGGCACTTCTCGTCGGCTGCATAACTTCATTTGTACTTGCAGTAGTCGGTCTATTCTTCGGATTCAGATTTGTAATCGGGGATTTCTCGAAGGTCGATCTGAGTTTCCCGAATGCTGATTACAATTCCATAGGTGATTACACCCGTATTTCCGGCAGTACTTATTCTGCCTGGGGATACTTTGACTACGGCAAAGCCCGCTATTACATTGTCCCGAAATTCGATAACAATTCTGATCCGCAATATATCGAGCAGGCACTCGTTGTAAGGATCGAATCCAAAGACTCTTCTGCATGGTATAAACTTACATCCGTCACAAAGAAGAGATTCACCCATTCGGCTACAGAGCCGGCAACACCCATTCATGTGGACGGATATGCTCACACGATGGGCAATGATCTTAGGGAAAGTGCCTTGCAATATCTGCAGAGCTTAGGTTTTTCCCGGGCAGACGCTGAGAAGACATTAGTGCCTAATGTCGTTTATTACGATATGGCAAATAAGTATTCGACGCTCACGTTCGGAGGCGTCTGTGCGCTCTTAACGATAATCTTCTTCTTTGCCTGGATCAGGATGAAGAATTAAGAGATCGTCCGGGCAGGGAAATTCTCAGTCAGCCACGCCGTAACTCATCGCATTGTCTCAGGATCAGGCTCAGTCTTGTTGCTGCAGGCAGCATTAGCAAAAACAAGGATTGCGGTAAGTAACGCTGCAATCACTTTCTTCATATTATCCCTCCCCGGATCACTTCAGATCTTTTGCACTGAACGTGTAAACCTTCGTATAATCGGCATCGAGGCAGATGCTGACGGTAAAGTCTTCAAGATTATAGACACATGACCATTCGGTTATGGTTTTGTTCTTGACCTTGCCGAGCAGTTCCATAGCCTGTTCTTCCGTGGCTTTCCGGCTGTCGCCCAGGCATTCTTCCATTGTTGGAAGCCTGCCGTCAGGCAAGCCTTTGTTGTAATGTTCTCCGGGTGCAATAACACTGTTGGTGCAGCAGGGATGTTCTACTACGACCATCTCATTATCAAGCCATTCGACAACAACATATCTGCCGGTCCTGTCAGTAATGAAGAGATGGTATGTTACGTCTTTAGGCGAATGCATATCGAATGAATCAAGCAATTCAAGCGCCTCGTCAACCGAAGCGCATTTATCGAGGATCGCTCTAACTGCGCAGTAGATCAGAAGATCAGGCTTACCGTTATCCTGATGCACCCCTTCGATATTCAGCTCCAGGATCCCTGCGCCTACGCCTTTCTCGTTCATGCCGTCCACGATCACATAAGGAGTAATGACCATCAAGAGTCTGCCCAAAGGAGAATCAGGACTTATAGGATAATTCCGGCTGACACCGAAAACACCGAGATCAGCAACACCTATAGATTCGTAGCAGCCTTCGGGATGTGAATATACGAGCAAGGTGTCTGTCTCCGGATAATCAAAATTGCGTCCGAAAAGATGCTTGCCTTCAGGTGTTACAGCCGCAAAAGCCGCACATCCGGATTTCTCCAACTCAAAGCGCGGCCTGATCCCATATAAATGGTTGCTGAAGATCCAGTCGAGAAGTTCTTCGATGGTCTGAGAATCAGAACCGAGCATGCCGTCAGTATCTGTGCATTCGAGATTCTTCATTGTGTATAGACCATCGCCCGCTTTCTTTACCGTCAGCATGGTCCTGATGTGATTAAAGAGCATGACGGAAGGAACGATGATGATAAGTCCGTAAACAACGGGCAGGACGATCCTTTTCTTAAGCTTGAAAACAAAGCAGATCTCTACTATCAGTGAGAGCAGGAAAAGAATTGCACCGGCAGGAATGAAAGGCATCCAGTTAAATGCCC